>Ga0302280_1001987_pt1 | contig 16216 bp, 17 predicted proteins | sample III_Fen_E1_1_FD_198771 | JGI IMG/M metagenome (GOLD analysis project Ga0302280, IMG submission 198771) | Peat permafrost microbial communities from Stordalen Mire near Abisko, Sweden - III_Fen_E1_1 | ecosystem: Environmental > Terrestrial > Soil > Wetlands > Permafrost | place: Sweden: Abisko... | reverse complement strand
ATAAGTCTTGTGCTTCTTCAATCTTATTACGACATTCTCTAGTAGCAGTCTTTTCTAAAGGGTCTTTTGAAGCTTCTATAATTAATCTAGCCTTATCATCAGTTCTTATTATATTTTCATCATCCTTATACATGAAAACATCCCCTGAATTATTATCAGTCAAGTAACACCTATTATTTTCGTTAAGGATTTCAGAAACCAATTGTGCACTACCTTCTTGTCCTTTTAAGAAATGATTCGATGTATACCTTCTATCTATTTCATCTGAAAGAGATTCTAATACACGAGTTATAGGTTGAAGGTTCTGTTGATAAAATTGTTGCTTCATATTAAAGGTAAGATTATTAATAATTTTAGGCTTACTAGCCTCGATTTCTAATCGTTTTTGAATTATTTCGAACTCTTTCTTTAATAGAAATACCTCAGCTTTAATATCACATTCGTTATTTTGTTCTGATGTGGTTTTATATTTACAGGAAGTAGTGTGTCTAATCAAATCGCGTTTTCTTGTACTTGAATATTCGCAGTAGTCGCAGTTGTGAGTTTTGACATTTTCAATTGGTATATGTCTTAGAGCTAAACAATACTTAGCAGTACGTTGATGGTTTGTTAACGCAGATTGACTGCAAAAATTTGTCTTACAATATTCACACTCGTTCATATTACTATTATTAAAAATAATAATTAAACCTTTAAATATGTTTAATTTGCGCGTTTTGCTTTTATCGCGCAAATTTTGCTTTCTAACGAACTTTATACGCTTTAAAAATCAGTCTATTTTGCCTTTTTTATAATACCCTGACGAAGTATGGTCTAAATAAGAGTTATTTATTTGCGCGTCAAATTTTTTGTTTTAAAAAATTGGTCCGAAGAGATTCTGGATAGTTTACGATAACTAATGTGTTGTTATATATCATTTAAATAAAAAAGATTTCCATATAATTATGGGTATCTCAGAGTCGAGAATATTTAATTACAAAGACAAGGACCTTGTACACAACAAGAAGAATAATAAATATTATTGGGTTACATTTAAAGATAAAAAAGAGATAATAAGAATACCTGTCAATGTTTCAATAATCAAGAGGACAGGTACCTCACAAAATCAAAATATTCCTTATCTTGTTAAATTCAAAGGTGATTCCTATTGGACGGAGATGCCAACTATTCAAGGACCCAACGAATATATATATTATATGTGCTAGAATATAAATCTAATGGAACTGATTTTATCCTTGAATTTCAATGTGGCGACCAAGAATACGAATATCAATGGCCTGTTGTTTGAGGGCCATCAATTCTTCTACACGCGAATGTCGCAGAAATTTGTAATAGGGGGTTTGGAGCATTTGGACCGACATTATCTGGGGTCGCAAAAACAATAGGAGATCCATCCGGTAGAACTAATCTGAAACGCATAGCTTGATCAAGCTTTATTTTCGCGACATTTATCATCTTTGCATCCTTGAGAGTGAAGAAAGTCTCTTTTCTAAGCTGAAGTCCAAGTGGAATCTTAAAGAGGACAGATTGGGCTGCTGGATTATTTGTATAAAGTACCTTGTCTGCGTGCATATTTCCCTCATTGAATAAATAAAGGTATAAATAAGGATAATTATCTAATGTTCCACCATAACCCGATGATATAATCTGATTAGGAATTGTCAGGTATAAAAGTTCGATAGAGTAACATACAGCTTGACCAAAACCAATAGTACCAGAATAGATAAGAGGGGTATAGCTATCCTTGGTGTATTCAAGGATATCAAACGCGTCTCCTGGAACAGGAAGATTTGGCAAAGCTTTTGCAAGGCCAGCTAACATAGAAATTCCATTATAATTCGCAATCAGCACAGATATTCCTATATTTGCTCCCGAAGTAAAATAAATGAACATACCGGCGTAAAATCCCGTTTGCGTAGAAGCAGTTGGTCCTAAATTAATCACGGTCTGATTATTATTCTTGGAAAGTATATATGATGTAGCTGTCGCCGGAGCAGATGAAAATATAGGAGATACTATAGCTGTCATAGTAGCTCCTATATACATAGTTATTGTACTTATTTCTGATCCTATTTGAAGGCTCGCTCCTACATAAATATTATCAGTAGAAGATGAAGTAGCATTTAGAACGATTTGCGACTTACTGCTTCCAGCTTGGGTAGTTGATGTTATATTTATATTTGCCCCCAATACAGATGAAAATACTGGCATAGCGCCGCGAATATAATATGTTGTACCAGCTGAGGGAGCTACAGAAAAAGGTAAACTGACGGTAGCTGTCTGGGTAGTTGGGTTATATGATGTTACAATTTTAAACTCTGTTCCAATCTGTAGGTAATGTCCATTATAAAAGTTTGGAATGATAGAAGAGTCTACATTGAGAACTATTTGTGTAGTAGTACTTCCAGCTTGGGTTAATGATATTTCACTAGGATAAGCTGCTGCAATTGGATCTTGAGCTCGAAAAGCGTTTGGGACTGAATCGGGACCATAACTAACATTTACGACAAAATCGGAACTCAGGGGATATTGACCCCGAACTCTAAATTGACTAGAAATATCCAAATATTTGTAGATACTCATTTATTCTTATGAATATACTAGATTTTAACTTGTATTTGTATAAGTTAAAACAGATTTCTTAGTTTTAATCGTTAATTTTCTATAACCCTCATATACCAGAATAGATATCATGTATAAATAACAAAACCCTTATTAAACTTTATAAAATTGTGATTGAATTCTTTTAAAAAATTAATGAATTTCATTAATTTTAATCTAGAACTATATTAGGGTTTATACTATCATGAAAAATATTGCTTATATAATTGGACACAGATCAGCCGATAAATATCGTTTGAAAAATCTCTTGATTGTCATAGATCGTTTAATTCAAATTAAACATAAATGTCTTGAGTATGATATCACTTTATCAATAATAATTATTGAACAGGATAAAACGCCTACAATTAAAGATGGAGAAATTTTACATTCACAGGTTCATTATGTTTTCATCTATAATGATGGATATTATAACCGAGGATGGGGGTTTAATGTCGGATTTCGCTTGTTCTCGTCGTACGATTACTTTTATTTTGCCGATAATGATATAATCATTAACGAAAGGGATTTAATACACGCTTTTGAACATTGTTTTAAATATGATGCAGTCAACCCATATAATGTGATATATAATACACTAGAATCTACAGAGACGGAATGTTTCAGACAGGATTCGTTTAATATCAAAGAGCTAAAACAACAGAAAAAGGTTGAACAAGATGAAAGACCTTATATATGCTTTTCAGGAGGCATTGTAGGTATATCTAGAAAATCAATGTATCTCATATCTGGATGGGATGAAAGATTCAGAGGAAGAGGATGGGAAGACTACGCATTTACATCAAAATTATTTCTCTTTCTTAGCCGTATACACACCTTTAGTTTGAAAGCTTTACATCTATGGCATCCATGGGAAACAAATACTACTCGATGTATCAATGAAAAATTAAACCAAGAGTATGGTCAATATAAAGTTGATAATTATATTGATATGATAGAGGAAACTCGCCATATATTTGGATCATGTATAAAATACTCTCATATAAATCTACCCAGTGATCGATTTTGTAATCACTATTATATAGACGACTTTAAACAATGTTATAAAGATCAATGTGATAAAGCTATCACTAAATATGAAAAGTTACTTGAACTTGTCAAGCGCAAACATTCAAGCTATCATTTAAATTTTCATAAACGTTTAGTTTACTATAATTTATGCGAACAGCATATATGTCGCGATCATAGGTCAGACGAGGACATAATTGATCCGTTAATATTTGAGAGCGGAGATAAGAAATATTAAATTATTTATTAAAGACCATGACCAGTACAGCTTCCAAAACATTCATCAGGGTTTGGACTATCTTTACAGGTAGTTTGAATATCATTACAACATTGCTGACAATTAGGTGATAATACAGCGTTACTATCTTGACATTGATCTGGAGTTACATAACTATCATAATTACCAGTATCAGCTCCACACGCCCCACAACTAGACATACATCCTATTGGTACGTCTCGCAGATTTTTACGTAAATTTGTAACTGGGAGAAGTTTCATCTTCTTTACCATAGATCGGGTATCGATGACCAGGAAAAGAATAGCGACAAGTAAACTTAAGCTTATAATACAACAAATGATATGAACAGGAGAAGAACTCATATTATTTAAGAAATAGAAAAAAATAGATGTAAAAATAAGAATTCTCTTAACCAAGATTATAAACATTTTGATATAATTTGCTTTCAAGTGACCCGATTTTATATTAAAGTTCTTAAATGTATATACTATTTAAATACATATTTAAAATGGTTAAATATGGATCAAAGAATGTATAGTTCAGTGAAGCCGCCTAATCACACTTGCATAATCGGTGCGCAAACAGAACCGTCAATGGATCTTGATAATATTGCCATAGGATATGCTGCGACAGATAAGTTTACAGAATCACATTCGCATGTTGTAGGATACAATTCTATAATATATGGAGGATCTACTCGAGGCGTACTATTAGGAAACGGAAGTTCGATTAGAGGACACACAAATACTCTGATGGGACATGATACAAAAATAGAAGGAGATAATAATACGATAATTTCTAATAATAAAAATATCAAGACAAATAACAAGATAATTATAGGTAATATCTCAATAGACGAAGGGATAATAATAAAAATATATTGTAATAAAAAGTTTAAATGCAAGCTTATATCTCCTATCATATCTATTATATCAAATTATTTATCCGACCTCGATATAATAATCGAATTATCTGAAATAATTGATGCAATGGTACAAGATAGCATAACAAGAACGATGGTCAATATTAGTTCGAATAACAGTGTTATATAGATATGTTTCTTTAACAACGTTTATATAAATGATTTTCATGCGTAAATTACTTTAAATAAATAAACAGGATGGATTATCAGTTAGAGTGGACTCTTATTTCATGTGCGATCCTTTTAGCCGGACTTGGTATAATTTCATTATTATGTTGGTGTCTTGTAGAACGAAATCCACCAATTATAGAAAATTTATTAGTGGTTGAAGGTGAAATTTTACCTCGATACGACCAGGTATAATAAGTTCTTGTCATCGATGTTGCAAAGTGTATTTAAGTGATTTTATATTCTAGTTAATTTATATATCTTCATTCTAAATTGCTCAAGATGGCCTCATCCAATACTCAAAGTGGATCTATGGAAGTAGACCCCTCGCGAGCATATGTTTATTCAACTGATACTGCTAACTCGATTAGACTCCATAATTATTCGTTTAACAATGAACAAGAGGATAGTAAATCTGACCTATCCTATATCGCTCGTATTCCTGTAGTACGTGTCTGGGATGGAACTACGGTAAATCCTGATAATCTCCTGCTTTATAATGGGGGAAATAATATGTTGCTAAGTGATGCAGAAACATACGACTCTATTCTTAATATGAATATTGAACGTGGAATTGTAACTAAAAAACAATCAATACATAAAAGTTTTGGAGGAAGAACTCCTGAAGATGTAATTTTTAAAGTGAAAAAATTTGACTATAACACCCATTCAGATGAAGCGCAATTTGATAACTATGCTATTGGAATAAACTCTAATCATCTTATGCGCTTTGATCTTGATACAGGTAATATAGCCCATAAAAAAGCATATGAAAAGAATCCGCATTTCACTGCTGTAGCTACAGATATTTATGGTAATGTAGTTGTAGGAGGAGAAGATGGGGCTATTCGAATTTTTCCAGACGTAGGAAAAAGAGCAGCTAAATGTTGGGTGGGCTTAGGCGATTCTATAAATGATTTGAAAATATCGAATAAAGGAGATGTAATTGCTACGACAAAAGATTATCTTATATATCTACCCGACTTTATCAATAAAACAAATATAGAATATCACCTAGGCAAACTGGGACAAGAAGTGAGTGTATATTTAAAGTTGATAGGAAAACCCATACGTAATGCTCAATTCTCTCCTGATGATAAAACTGTTATTTTTGCTATAGATCAGTATCTTTTCCATTGGTCTATCCGTCATTTGGTGAATGATATTAGGGAATTTTCTATATATGAAGCAGATAGCCCTATTTTGTGCCATAAATATACTGATAGCCAATTTGTATTAAGTTCTGATAAACCTTTCCGGTTTAATTAAAAAGAATATATTAGCCTGTTGTTAACCTTATCCATATGATATAATGGATAAGAAAAAACTATTACTTGAATTGTGGTATACAAAAGAATCCTAGACATTTTAGAGATGGAGTCATGAAGGAATTTCCATATCTAGCTTTTAGCACAGAAATATATTCAGTTGGAACTCTAACATCTACTCCAAGCATATTCATCTTGGTAAAATTTTCTAATAAATTAGAAGGGATCGTATCGCCTGAATTAGCATTACCTACATCTAGAGAAACAAATCCGCTATCATTTTTATCAAGTAAATAAATGTCCATATGCGCCTTTAAAAAAGGGATTGGTGTAGGTCTGAATACTCGATAAGCTGACCAATCTTCTTTTATAAAAGTATAAGGAGAGGCTATTTTGGGATATATTTTTGTTTTTAAAATATCAATATTACTTGGGGTATTCCAAACACATATATCAATATCAAAATCTCCAAATATAATATCTTTATTTCTTGCAAAACCTAATAGTGTTCCATAATCAATCCAATAGTCTAATCCACTCGAATCTATAATAGGTAAAATATCTTTAAACATTTGACGTAGCAAAGCTCTCATGTATAACATATAAAGATAGAATAATCCGAACAAAGAGAGTATAATAGCCACAATAATAAGTATAATTGAAAGAAGTCTCATATTGATCTATGAATTTATAAACTTAATTTTATTATCGTCAATGACGTCATTAACAATTTTTTTGATGGTTATAAATACAGAGACATAAATATCAATATTTCTTTAATATTGATATGAAGCATCGGAATGGGTACGTGTTGTTCTTTACTAAATAAGGGGGCCGATCCAACAATTGATAATAGATCCAATGCTCCGGTTAAAAATCCTCACTTGTCTAATATAAGAAATGAAGAGCCAGTAGTAATTTCTTCTCCATTTAATGTAAATCTCGGATTTTATGCGTATGCTCTAGATTATGACGAGAAAAAAGGGATACAGCAGGCTAAAGATGCATTAAGTATTGATGATCTCAAGACATCTAATCAAATAATTATACGTCCATCGCAGGTATCCAAAGTAGAATGTCAGCTCGGAATAAAGATTGATGCTACTGTAATCGATGTAGATACTAATGAACACAGAAGAAAATCTAGTGACTCTAGTTCGACTGTTACATATATTTATAATTCTGACAACAAAGAGATTCAGAAAATTATCAATGAGGAAAGTTACTGCATATGTATGCTTAATTATAATTCTTTGACTGCGATTTAATAAAAATGTTATTTGAAGGCGTTTATCGGGTATGGCGGAAAAATTCGGAGATAGAACTCAAAAAGCGTGTTTACCGGGTCTTTTTACCAGGGAAAATCAGAAACACACATCCCGGGATGTGTGTTGAAAATTTTTTTCGGAGGAGAAGATCATTATTTTTATTTTGTATTTGTATTAGTTGGCAGGTAGTGTATTGGTCGGGAGATAAAAATTTTATTATAGGTAATATACTTTAATTTATATATTCTGATTGAGTGAACTTCCAAAATTCTTAAAACGTTTTAGGATTCCTAGAATGATTTTAGGAAAAACTAAAATGATTATCTATCTAAAGAATAAGCTTTTCATTATAAACATTCCATATCATTGTGCACCGTGTCAAATAGACTGCCAGAGTCAATCTACGTATGATGTACACCTACAAACCGAAAAACATCGATGTAGGATAGCAAATATCGAATACGATAAGAACATTCAAACTATTAAAGATCTATCTAGAACCATAGAAGACCTATCTAAAACTATAGAAGAATTATCTAGAAAGAATGAGGACTTAATTAAAAAGAATGAAGAATTTAAAATAACCTTTGAGAAACAAAAGGAAAGCTATGAATGTCAGCTTGATAACAAAGATAAAGCTCAAATGAAACGAATAATAGCAGAAGCAAATTTAATAACTAAATGTGCTGTTCTAGAGGAAACAAACGAAAAATTAACTAGGATAGCCGAGAAACCCGTAAATATCACGAATAACAATACAAACTATAAAACCATCAATAAAATCCTTAATGTTATTTCCCCTGAAGTTATAGATTATTCTCAAATTCATAAATATTTGACCGCTGAGGTAGCTTCTAATGGACCTGAGGCTGTAGCTAATGCAGTTCATAACAATCTGCTCATGGATAGTAACGGAAATCCAAAAGTTATATGTACGGATCCGTCAAGGAATAAATTTAAAATTAAAGATCCTAATACAGGAGATTTAATAGATGATATTAATTTAGAAGCAGTTAAACTCGGTATAAGAGATCAGATCGAATTTAAACAAATGAAAAAAGATGCACATATCGTAGCTAGGCTTAAAGTAACTAAAGATGAAACTCCAGAGGTTCTTGCTCTTTCATATATGAAGAGTATGAGATTGAATGGTGAAACAGGGAGAAAATTAAAAAATCTAGCTAAACAGCATTATATAAGTACGGCTAAGGTTAAACTTGGTGGTGTTGAGAAATAATAGACCACATAAACTTATTTATGATGGATACTTACTCCAGGTTGTTTTCGGCCTTGTTCTAAAAACCACGAATGGCCATTAGAACACATAGCATCACGGTATTGACAACTGCAAGTTTTTGTAGCTAAAGTAGCGCACACTGGACAAGTATAATAACTAGAAGACGTATCTACAGGTAAAATAGGTTGTTGAGTATTTGGAGAAGGTACAAGAGCATCTTGATTCATTACTTCAAATCCTCTTTTTTGTCCATTAGATGGAGGTGGATATAATTGTGAGCCCATTTGGCTTTGAGTGCCGTCATTTTTATGTATTGCTCCGCCTCCATCCGAACCGTAATTAGAAGAGGCGTATGAGCTATAATTATCATCATCATACGATTCTGCCTGATTATATTGCATATAATTTTTTGCTGTCTGATTAGCCCCAGCAAAAGTTCCACCTCTTTCTGCGTCCGGGGTAGGAGGATAGCGATATGAACGTTCTGTTCCTGATGATGGTGCTGCCATTTATAATAGGTTTTTGTTATCTTTAAACATCTTCTATTATGTAACTTAATATTTAATACTTAAACATTTGGTTTGTATATTTTACAATCTATAATTGGTAATTTAAACTCATGTTCTCGAGGATTCAAACAAAATCCAAATGGTGGACCCTGTATACCTTGGAAGAAATTGGCTCATAAACATGAAGAAGAATGTAATGGTCATCTTGCATATTCGCACTATGTGTCTTGTCATTATCCGGATGAAGCTAAAATGAAGTTTCCTATTTGGTATCAGCAAGTTTTTAATGAAAATGGACGAGCCATTACTTATACTGAATAGTTAGACCTAATTGAATCACAGCGAAAATGATATTATATTCTGATGTTTATAATTTTGCAATACATGATTTAAAGTATAGCCTTGTGCATATACAAAGAACAATGAGCTCTGCGGAAGAAGATAATTCTACATTTACAGATGTCATAAATCATCGCATGATGAAGAGGAAAACAATTGATTCTTTCTCAATGATAATCCATACTATTATAGATGGAAATATCTATTATCTATTAGGACGAGTTCGAGATACTATTCCATTCAAAGAATTTATTCGAGGTAATATTAAAGATGTTGATATGATTCGCTATACTATGCATATGGCAGCAGAGGAAAAACACCGTTTACTTACAGAATCTTTCCAAGAGCTAGTTGATGATGTTATTATCAATCATTCTAGTAGAGCATATCGTTCCGCTTGTGAATGTAAAGAAGAATTTGATGTCAATATTAAGAAGTATGAAACTATTCTACGGGATCCAACAATATGTCAACCTGAAGCACCTTGGATATTTCCCAAGGGACGCAAACAAGATAATGAAACCGACAGAGATTGCGCTCTGCGAGAATTTTCAGAAGAGACCAGAATATCATCATCTTTTATCACACTTTACGACGAAGAACCATTAGAGGAGATTTATACAGGGTTAGATAGTAAACTGTATAGAACCGTATACTTTATCGGCTTTATGAATTACTTAGACTTTAAAATTATCAGTCCAGATATACGTAGACAGTTTATTATTACAAATAAACGAGTCTCTCTTTCGGATGAAATAGCTAAAATCAAATTTTTACCATATGATGATGCTATACTTAAACTAGATGCAACCAAACGGTATATATTGCGATGTATACATACATTTCTTATCTTTCATTTAGATAGACCGGTATATCAAAGGTATCAATCGATTTAGAAGTATGCCTTGATATACTATTCGCAAATTATAAACATTCTAATTAATCTTATGTTTACTTGATAAACATAAGTTTCATAAATATTTACAGAATAAAATCTCTTGATAAGCTTAACTTAAAGAATATTATTTCAAGCATCAAATGATCAAACATTACCAACCTATCAAAGAAATTATAGATGACCTATTATCAAAGACAAAAGACTATGTTAAAATTTTAGAAATAGGCCCAGGACAAATACCTTTCCCTGGAGCTACGCATTTTATAGACCATATTATGGTTGGTCCTAACATTATTAATATAGATATCTGCAATGATAAATTTCCCTGGGAGGATAATTTTTTCGATTTTGTCTATTGTCGACATGTTTTAGAAGATATACAAAATCCAGTTGCATGTTTCAAGGAAATTGTAAGAGTTGGTAAACGTGGATATATAGAAACACCGTCAGCCATTGTAGAAATTTCAAGGCATGTAGATAGGGCAAACCAAGCATTTAGAGGATATATTCATCATAGATATATCTTCTGGAATGAAGCGAATGTACTTAATTGTATAGCTAAATATCCGTGTATAGAATATTTAAAATTACCAGACTGTACAAGTCTCTTGCAGGATAAGTACAATTGGAATAACTATTATTTATGGGACAAGGATACCGCTAAAATTAAAGAATGGAAAAATGATATAGATTTTAAAATTAATCAGCATTATGAACAGATTTTACAACAGATTGTTCCGATATCATTACAGGTATGTCAAGCTTATAAAAATAATATAAATTAGGACATGTTATTTAAAAAATCTATAGCAAATATTGCTATGACAATTCTAAATTCAAACGACTTATATGAAATCAGATCTAGATTTTACATGGCCCTAAATTTTAAAAGACAAAATTTTTTTCCGAGATCAATAACTCTTATTTAGACCATAGTTGAACGCATGTTTATAAAAACTCGTTTAGAGCAAGTTTTAAGGCATATAAAGTTTTAAAAACTCGGAAAATGACGGAAAATCTCGGAAAACGTCGGAAAATTTCTTTTAAACATATTTAAAGGTTTGAATTATTATCTTAATAATAGTAATATGAACGAGTGTGAATATTGTAAAACAATTTTCTCGAATAAATACACTTTAAAAAACCATCAACGTATTGCTAAGTACTGTTTAGCCTTGAGAAATATTCCAATTCAAGATACAAAAGTATATCCCTGTGATTATTGTGAATATTCAACTACAAGAAAATATGATTTACTTAAGCATTCTACTATCTGTAAATATAAAATTACATTAGATAAAAAGAAAGAGGGTGATATTCAGGTTCAATTACTTTTATTACAAAAAGAATTAGAGGTGACTCAGAAGCAGTTAGAAGTTGAGAATAATAAACCAAAGATTATCAACAACAATAACAATAATAATAATCTTACCTTTAATATGAAGCAACAATTCTATCAACAGAATCTTCAACCTATAACTCGTGTATTAGAATCTCTTTCAGATGAAATAGATAGAAGGTATACATCAAACCATTTTCTTAAAGGACAAGAAGGAAGTGCACAATTAGTTTCTGAAATTCTTAATGAAAGTAATAGATGCTACTTGACTGATAATAATTCAGGAGACGTTTTCATGTACAAGGATGATGATAATATAATAAGAACTGATGATAAGGCTAGATTAATTATAGAAGCTTCAAAAGATCCTTTAGAAAAGACAGCTACTAGAGAGTGTCGTAATAAGATTGAAGAAGCACAAGATTTATATGAAGATGATAATACTACCAAGATCAATTGTATTAATAAATATAAAAGTAAATTACAGGAGATAAAAGAACTTCCTACTCATAATATAAAATTTAGAAAGAAGCTCAGTGAGAATACCTTTATCTCTAATCAAAGTATGAAATCCAGTAAAACACCAGATGATATGAATAAAGGATTTGCTCTACTTGATCGGATAAAACCTAAAGATATAAGTTTATATTTTACAGATAAAAAGATACAGGAAGAACTGGATAAACTAACAGATGAAGAAATAGACCTATTTTCAGATATAAAAGGGATTATAAATTTTTTAGTAGAGAAGTTCCTTCTAATAAATGAAAGATTAATATATAAGTATAAACAAGAGGATGATACTTTTATTTATCATGAACAGGAAGGAGATAAGCTGATTAAGAAATCCGAGAAGAATCCTCTCAGGTTTAATACTACATTCTTTTATGGTATTAAAAAATTTTTACTAAAGAATAAGAAGAGTGAATTATGTAGATATGTTAAAAATCTTGATGACACTATTATAAGAAGTACATTAGTAGAATTATTAACAAAGGTTGAAAATTAGCAATTATAAGAATCATCATTATCCAAACCTTTAAATATGTTTAAAAGAAATTTTCCGACGTTTTCCGAGATTTTCCGTCATTTTCCGAGTTTTTAAAACTTTATATGCCTTAAAACTTGCTCTAAACGAGTTTTTATAAACATGCGTTCAACTATGGTCTAAATAAGAGTTATTGATCTCGGAAAAAAATTTTGTCTTTTAAAATTTAGGGCCATGTAAAATCTAGATCTGATTTCATATAAGTCATTTGAATTTAGAATTGTCATAGCAAAATTTACTATAGATTAACATAATTATATCAAGTTAAAGATTTCTCATATCTTTAACTAAATGGCCAATTCGAAGACAAAAGATGTAATTATACATAATAGGTTATTTACAGTTCAGCAAGATGAATTCCTTGTTGATAAAATAACATGGAGTCCTTTACAGATATATAATGATTTATCCATATTAGATAGAGAAATAGCTTTATTACGAGATATATTCTACTCTCTAGGTAATTCGTCTCTATCAATATTGGAATGTACTCATGGAGGTTATATACCTATATCTTTGGCTATAGATCAATTATATAATCATATCACTATCTTACAAAGTCAAACTAACATAGACAATTTACAAAATAATACACGCCGTCATAACCTTGATAACAAAGTTCACATCATTGATAAAATCTCAGATATACCTTCTGTATCTATTCTTTATGTATCTCCAGGTATTAGTCTTCATGAAAAATCTATTATTGATAATCCAATAATCATTTGTAGTTCTGTTCTTACTGAACTTTCTTCTTATAAAAAGCTTTTCTGGGGGACAAATAGATATGTTTATATTAATCAAGATATATGGTCAAAGTTCTTAGAACAATTTAGCTATTGTATAAATCAGGAACAATTCACCTACGATAATTTAGTAAATATATGTATCATGGTAAAAAATGCTGGACCCCAATTCAAACATATGTTAACCCAAAATCTACCCTTTGCCGATCAATGGACGATTTTAGATACAGGAAGTTCTGATAATACGCTAGATATCGTCCGTGAAGTGTTAACAGGTAAAAAGGTTCATATTTATCAAGAACCATTTATTAACTTTCGTGAGAGTAGAAATAGATTATTAGAATTAGCTGGACATTCTTGTGCCTTTAATATTATGTTGGATGATACTTATATATTACATGGAAAATTGAGGGAATTTCTCACTATGGCTAGAACAGATGATGTTATGGACTCTTATAGTTTATTTATCAAGACTGACGTTTTATACTCATCTAACAGGATTTCTAAACCAAGTCGTAAATTAAAGTATATTTATCGAATTCACGAAATACTTGAACCAAATTCCAACGGAACCATTCCTGTAGAAATAAGTTTTTTAACCGATGAAATCTCAAACTATATGACAGAGCGAACATCGGCTCGTAAATTACAAGATTTACAATTTCTTCTGGAAGATCTCGAACAGGAACCGAATAATTCACGTTTACTATATTATATAGCAGAAACATATCTTTGTTTAAAACTTTGGAAAGAAGCATATGATTACTACAAACAGAGGACATTATTTGATGGCAATAGAGAAGAGACTCAAGATTGCTTTTATAAAATGGCCTTCATAGGAGATACATATTTAGGATCAGATTGGTCTATAACTCATACTTTATATTTGAAAAGTTTTGAACTTAATCCTCATAGAGCTGAACCTCTTTTTATGGTTGGATCACATTATCTAAACAATAACCAGACAGAATTAGCTTGGATATATATGAAACAGGCAGCTACAAAGACTATCCCTAAAACAGATTGTATGAATATAAAAGCACAAATATATATTCAACATTTACCATCGGCTCTACTTCAATTATGCTATACATATGATGATTATGCCCTAGGATACAAATGTGCTCAAAGTCTGATAGATTCTAGGAACTCTATCATTCCAGCAAACGAAGGGCTCCAAGCAACCTCTACACGATGGTTATCTATATTTGGCCTGTTATCTCAAACTGTTAATTCTCCTTCTAAAATTCGTCCATCTACCAAGACCATTGTATGTTTTGTGATTCCTGGAGGATGGGATGCATGGAATGGAGATACTCTTAGATCTAGAGGACTTGGTGGGTCTGAAACCTTTGCTATTATGTTTGCAGAGGGAATAGCCAAGGATAATAGATATTCTATGTTGATGTTTTGCAACTGTCAAAAACAATCTATAATAAATGGTGTAGAATATCACCCATTGGAAACCTATACTTCATTCATATGTAAAAACCAGGTTGACATATGTTTTGTCCATAGATATATCGAATATGCCCCATTATCTATCAAGCAAAATGTACCAACTTATATAATACTTCACGACCTACTTCGAGACGGGGAAATCATTCCGATATCTCCACTGCTTAAAGGTGTCTTGTGTATATCTGACTGGCACTCAAACTATGTAAGGCAATCTTTCCCCCAACTAGCATCTATAGTGCAAACTATTTCTTATGGTATAAATCTAGCACCATTTAACAATCTAATCTCTACTCATCCTAAGAGACCATTCTCCTTTATTTATCCATCCTTTCCTAATCGAGGTCTATTGCAGTTACTCAGAATGTTTCCTAAAATTACCCAACGATACCCACGAGCTACCCTTAATATATTCTGTAATTTAAATCATAATTTCGTCCAGAACTTATACCCTCAAGATATGAAGGAAATTTCTCAGCTACTTTCTGAACAATTTAATGTTTATAATCATGGCTGGGTAAATGGAGACATATTAAGAATGTATTGGAGTGAAGCGCAAATATGGCTATATCCTTGTACATATCGCGAAACATGCTGTATGATTGCTTTTGAAGCAGCTGCTAGTAATACTCTTGCTATCACCAATGATTTAGCGGCTCTAAATGAAAGTGTTGGAAATCGTGGAATTATAATCCCTGGAAATCCAGATACGTCTGCATGGCAGGATCTGGCTCTAGATAAAGTATTTAAAGTATTGGATAACATAGAAGATCCGACACCTTTGATTGAAGCAAATTCTCTCTGGATCGAAGGCAAAAAATATGATACAGTTGTACCTCAATTTATTAAGCGTTTTTTACCTTGAACGTTTAGGTTTATATTTGACAGAATGCGGAAGCTCTTGGTCTGATCCCCAATAACTCATACGTTTAGGTTTATATTTGACAGAATGCGGAAGCTCTTGGTCGGATCCCCAATAGCTCTTTTTCTTATAGCTCTTTTTCTTATAGCTCTTTTTCTTATAGCTCTTTTTCTTATAGCTCTTTTTCTTATAGCTCTTTTTCTTATAGCTCTTTTTCTTATAGCTCTTTTTCTTATAGCTCTTTTTCTTATAGCTCTTTTTCTTATAGCTCTTTTTCTTATAGCTC
>Ga0302280_1001986_pt1 | contig 16217 bp, 16 predicted proteins | sample III_Fen_E1_1_FD_198771 | JGI IMG/M metagenome (GOLD analysis project Ga0302280, IMG submission 198771) | Peat permafrost microbial communities from Stordalen Mire near Abisko, Sweden - III_Fen_E1_1 | ecosystem: Environmental > Terrestrial > Soil > Wetlands > Permafrost | place: Sweden: Abisko... | reverse complement strand
TCTTAAATGCATTGAAATAGAATCAACAATATTATTTTACTTACCTTAAATAAATCAATTTACTATGTTATCCAAATCAAAATACCTTCGTGGAATAAAATGCAGGAAAAATTTATGGCTGTATGTCAATATGAGGGAAGAACAGCATTATAGTGAAGATAATCTGATGATATTTTCGCGGGGAACAAGTGTAGGTGAACTTGCACAGAAGTATTTCCCAAATGCCAGGTTAGCAGTTGAGTCAGGAGAAATGCCCTGTAAAGAAACAGCACTGTTGACCCAAGAGTTTATTGACCAGGGTGTAGAAACAATTTGCGAAGCAACCTTTATTTACGACAATACCATTGTAGCGGTAGACTTGCTTCATAAAGAAGAAGATGGCTGGCACCTGTATGAGGTTAAAAGTACAAACAGTACAAAAGAGACACATGTAAAAGATGTAGCCGTGCAGTATTATGTGCTGAAAGGATGTGGATTGGAAATCAGTGATGCCTCGGTAATGCATTTTGACAGGTCTTATTTACGAAAAGGAGCATTGGATGTACGGGGACTTTTTACAAGTGACAGTGTACTAAAACAAATATTACCCATGCAAGAGATTATAAAGGCTAACATACCTGAATTTCATGCACTGGTTGAAAAGGAAGAGCCAATGATTGAAATGGGAAATCATTGTTCGACGCCCTATGATTGTGACTTTCGTGGTTATTGTTCCTCAATGCTTCTGTTGAAAGAAGAGGAAGAAGTAATTAAACAGATTCTTAGCAGTACTCCACAAGTGAATACTGTTGAAATAAAAAGGTTTTTGGATAATGTAACCTATCCGATCTGTCATCTTGATTTTGAGACCATTATGCCGGGTGTCCCTTTATTTGATAATTCCCGTTCTTACCAACAAATACCTTTTCAGTATTCCATGCATTGCCAAAATTCAAAATCAGAAGAAATTATACATTCTGATTATCTTGCACCGAGTGACCTGTCTATCGATCCGAGAAAAGGGCTTATCGAACAAATGATTGTTCAGACAAAAGAAGCAAAGACTATTTTAGTCTACAATATTGCTTTCGAAAGAACACGAATTAATGAAATGATACGTGATTTCCCTGAATATGCCTTAGAACTGCAAACTATCGTTGACAGGTTGATCGATTTAATGACTCCTTTTCGGAAACATTACCGCACTGAAAGTATGGAAGGCAGGTATTCCATAAAAAAAGTACTGCCAGCTTTATGCCCGGAACTTTCGTATTATGACCTTGAAATAGGCAATGGAATGGATGCCAGTAATGCATACCTTGAATTGTATTATTGCGAAGACAAAGAATATGTAAATACTACCCGTGAACACCTGCTTAAATACTGCCATTTGGATACACTGGCTATGGTAAAAGTGTTTGAAGTATTGGAAAAGGTTTAATATCATTTGTATAATATATAAAAATAACTATTAATGAAAACAATCATGAAAAATTCAGAATTTGAGAATCTAAAAAACAGACTTGAGGAGATAGAAGATCAGTATGAAAATGTGATAGATATTGATGAAAATGAGCTCGAAGATAAAGTATATGAGTTAGAAAGGGATATTAACGCTTATAAAGAAATGAGTAATTATGAAAGTGGATATATATCCACTGATAAACTCTCCAAGAGAATTAAGCAAATAAAAAAAGAAAATGACTTCTATGATGAAGACGCAGAATTAGATAGGATGTTTCCTGACAGGCATGACCCTGATTTTGATGAAGATTCAATGTCGTACGATAGTGTGTTTGGAGGAGATTGAAATATAGATTTAGTTTGTTTCTGCGAAGAATTATTATTTACTTTGAAAGTGATAGCCTCACTTGATGTAAGATTATCACTGCTTATTTAGGGAAATTATAATTAACAAAACAGAGGCTATTTATAATAATATTTTGTAGCTTTGAAGCTTCTTAAATAAACTTATAAAAACATTTTTAGAAAAGATTTAAATAGAATACATGGCAATTAAGAAATCTGAATTATACAGCTCATTGTGGGCAAGTTGTGATGAGTTAAGGGGCGGAATGGATGCAAGCGAGTACAAGGATTATGTGCTGTTGATGCTTTTTATTAAATACATTAGCGATAAATATGCCGGGGTGCCCTATGCACCTATCACGGTGCCTGAGGGTGCCGGTTTTAAGGATATGGTGGCCTTGAAGGGAAATCCCAATATCGGGGACCTGATTAATAAGAAAATAATAGCACCCATTGAAGCAGCCAATACATCACTGGGTTCTATCAAGGTGGATTTTGATAACCCCGAAAAACTGGGAACGGGTGATGAAAAGGTAAAACGCCTCTCAAACCTGATAGCGATCTTTGAAAAACCCGAACTGAATTTTGCCAATAACAAGGCAGAAGGAGACGATATTCTGGGTGATGCCTACGAATACCTGATGCGTAACTTTGCCACCGAAAGCGGAAAAAGCAAGGGCCAGTTTTATACACCCTCCGAAGTAAGCCGCATTATGGCAAAGATTATTGGGATCAATCATGAAAGCAGCAATGCCAATACGACAGTATATGACCCTACCTGTGGTTCAGGTTCATTGTTGTTAAAAGTAGCAGATGAAGCGGAAAGGAAGATCACCATTTACGGTCAGGAAAAAGAAAGTGCCACGGCCGGACTGGCACGTATGAACATGGTGTTGCACGATTGTCCGACTGCCCTGATAAAATGCACGGGGAACAGTACACTTTCCGACCCGCAGTTTAAGGAAGCAAACGGTGGTCTTAAACTGTTTGACTTTATTGTGGCGAATCCTCCTTTCTCCTCCAAGAACTGGAGCAACGGACTGGATATAACTTCGGAAACGGCAGATAACTACGGACGCTTCGAGGGTTTTGGAGTACCACCCGATAAAAATGGCGACTATGCCTTTCTTTTGCACATGATCCGTTCGTTGAAGAGCAAAGGGAAAGCAGCCTGTATTTTGCCACATGGCGTATTGTTCCGTGGAAATGCGGAAGCAGAAATACGCAAGAACCTGATCCGCAAAGGGTATATAAAAGGAATTATCGGATTACCTGCCAACCTGTTCTTTGGAACCGGAATACCGGCATGCCTGATTGTGATAGATAAGGAGAATGCCAATACGCGGAAAGCTATTTTTATGATCGATGCCAGCAAAGGATTCATGAAAGACGGACCAAAGAACCGCTTGCGTGACCAGGATATCCATAAAATAGTCGATGTGTTTAACAAGCAGGATGAATCGGATTCGAGGTATGCCCGGATCGTACCCATTACCGAGATTGAAGAAAAAGAATACAACCTGAATATTCCACGCTACATCGACAGCCAGGAAGAGGAAGACCGACAGGATATTGAAGCCCACCTAAACGGCGGAATGCCCAATGCCGATGTAGAAGCCCTCAATAATTACTGGACGGTGTATCCTTCGTTGCGTAAGATCCTGTTTGCACCCCACAAACGGACAGGATATAATAAGCTGAATATCGACAAGGCAGCCATTAAAAGCACCATTTTTGAACACGAGGAATTTACGGCCTATACGACAAAAGTAACGGAAGTATTCGAAAACTGGAAGAAGATAACAATCCCTACGCTGAAAGGCTTGCAGGAAGGGGTTAAACCAAAGAAACTGATAAACGAAATCTCGGAAGACTTACTAACCGAATTCTCCAACCTCCAACTGATTGACCGTTACGATATCTATCAACACCTGATGACCTATTGGAGCGAAACCATGCAGGATGATGCCTACGTAATCTCGGATGACGGTTGGAAGGCAGGGCGCGAAGTATACCGTATACTGAAACCGACCAAAGACAAATCAGGGAAAACCAAAGAAAAGGAAATGGAAGGTCTGGATGGCATTGAAAGCAAACTGATTAAACCCGGCCTGATCATCGACCACTATTATCCTACTGAAAAGAAAGCCATTGAAGACCTGGAAAGTAAACGGGATACTCTGCTGGCTGAACTGACGGAAATGGAAGAAGCCACAGGGGAAGATGGTGAAGAGTTAATGGCAGAAGCTAAAAACGATAAGGACAAAATTACTACCATTAGCGTAAAAGACCGCCTGAAAAAGATTTCTCCCCTCTCCTCAAGGAGAGGGGTCGGGGGTGAGGTTGACTTGCAAGAATACAAGATATTGGAAGCTTACCTGAAACTATCCGATAAAGTAGTTGAACAAAATAAAAAGATTAAGACACAACAAAAAGAACTGGAAACCAAGGTGTGGAGCCAATACCCGAAATTGACAGATGATGAAATTAAAACACTGGTAGTGGATGCCAACTGGATACGAACCCTTGAAACCGGAGTACAAACTGAAATGCAACGTATCAGCCAACGGTTGACACAGCGTATCAAAGACCTTGCTGACCGGTATGAAACACCCATGCCTGTTTTACAAATGAAAGTAGATGAACTTGAAGAAAAAGTAAATGCTCACCTGAATAAAATGGGATTCGAATGGAAGTAAGGAAAGGGTATAAACAAACGGAAGTTGGGGTGATTCCTGAGGATTGGGAGGTGAAAGAATTGGATTCTTTTTCAGATGTTAGTTCTGGAGGTACACCAAACAGAAGTATAGCATCATATTGGAATGGCAATATACCTTGGATAACTACTTCTCAAATAAATTTCAATACAATTCATGAAGCAAACGAATTTATTTCTGAAGATGGTTTGAATTATTCAGCAACTAAGAAATATAAAGCAGGTACATTGTTAATGGCTATGTATGGTCAAGGTAAAACAAGAGGTAAAGTAGCCATACTTGGCATTGATGCAACGATAAACCAAGCTTGTGCTGCAATTTCCTTAAACAATTGTGTACTAAATGAATATATTTTTTGTAATTTATCTGCAAGGTATAATGAGATTAGGGGGTTAAGTAATAGCGGAAGTCAAGAAAATTTAAATAGTGATTTAATAAAACGAATACTTATTCCCTTACCTACCAAATCAGAACAATCTGCAATTTCCACTGCCATTATTGATGCCGATACATTTATCAGCAGTCTAGAAAAACTGTTAGAGAAAAAACAAGCCATTAAACAGGGTGCTATGCAGGAATTACTGAGACCGAAAGAGGGGTGGATGTTTGACAAAGTTAAAAATATTGCATCAATTTCTAATGGTGCAAAAAATACACAAGATAAAATTGATGATGGTCTTTATTCATTTTTTGTACGGTCTGATAAAATTGAAAGGATAAATTCTTATTCTTTTGATGGAGAGGCTATTTTAGTTGCAGGAGATGGAGTTGGAACCGGGAAAGTAGTTAATTATTTCAACGGTAAGTTTGATTTTCATCAAAGAGTTTATAAAATTAGTGACTTTCAGAATGGAGTAAATGGGTTTTATTTTTATCTCTATTTTAAAAATAATTTCTATAACAGAGTAATGCAGATGACCGCAAAATCTTCTGTTGATTCAGTGAGAATGGAAATGATTGCTGAAATGAATATATATTTTCCATTAATAGAAGAGCAAATTCTTATAGCCACCATTCTTTCCGATATGGATGCCGAAATAGAAGGATTGGAAGAAAAGCTGAGTAAATACAAGATGGTGAAGCAAGGGATGATGCAGGAGTTGCTGACGGGGAGAATAAGACTGAGTGCTGATTTTGGGAGAATAAGTCTGAACCACTGATTTTATATGATTTAAGGATTAAGATGATTAAGAAATGAAGAATCAAGATATCAGACTTATGAAAACTATTAATCAAATCAATGATATCAATGAAATCAATGAAATCAATTACACTGCATTATCAATAAACTCTAAATCATAAGAATCATATAAATCAACTGAATCAGTGGTTCAGACAGTGTAGGAGAACAGGTAATTTAAAATCAGCTCTTATGACGATAATTAAAGAAGAGTATAATCAAAGGCACAAGGGTATAATGTTGATTTTATATGATTTTAGGATTAAGTTGATTAAGAAGTTATGATGTTAAAGAACGAGATATGATACTGCAAGATGTTTTAAAGCCAAAGTTGGATATTGTATTTTGCGGAAGTGCTGTTGGGACTGTATCAGCTGTAAAACAAGCTTACTATGCCGGCCCGGGAAATAAGTTTTATGCCATATTAGCAAAGACAGGATTAACTCCGGTACAACTTTTACCATCACAATACCTAAAAATGCTTGAATATCATTACGGCTTCACTGATATGGTGAAACATGTCAGTGGAAGTGACAGTATTCTTAAAAAAGAAGATTATGATGTGGAAGGTTTCAAAAGGAAGATAGTAAGTTATCAACCCAAGATAGTTTGTTTTAATGGAAAAGCAGCTGCAGCTGCTTACTTATCTAAAAAAACAAAAGATATCGAATATGGATTGTTGCCGGATAAAATTGGCAAGACATTGCTTTTTGTTGCACCATCTACTTCGGGAAGTGCCAATGGTTTTTGGGATGAAAACTATTGGTTTATGCTTAAAAAGATAATGGAGAATAACGAACATTAAAATGTTTTAGTAATTTAATACTCATAATTATGTCTGACTCAGTAATCGTATCAGCTATATTAGGCAGTTTTGGTCTAATCATTACACTTGTTTATAACTACCAAAGTCGTAAGTTATCAAATGACAAAATGAATAAAGAGCTTTTCACAGAGTTTAATTTACGATATGATAAATTCAATGATAGCTTAAATAAGATTGTGTCTGAATGCGAAACTGTTGAAGAACTTGAAAAAGACACAAAACTAAAAAACGACTTAATTGACTATTTTAATTTGTGCGCTGAAGAGTATTTCTGGCATAAAAAAGGAAGAATTGATCCGCTAATATGGAAAGCATGGTCGGCAGGGATGAATGATTGGTATAAATACCCTGTTATACAAGCAGCCTGGGAAAAAGAAATAAAGGAATTTGACTGTAGATCATATTATATTAAGGATAAGAATGAGTTTTTTCTTAAAGATTGAAAGAAAATAAGCAATATATCAAAGGCTAAATTTATACTCGAATAAGAATATTATAAAATACTTAAAAACTAAAACAAATATGAATGAAAACATCTTGACGACAACACCGATTTCATCTTTAATTGAAAGGAACTTTTTTATACCATCCTATCAAAGGGGATATCGTTGGACTGAACAACAAGTAAAAGATTTGTTGAATGACATCACTAATTTTTCACCTTTACCTGTAGAAAAAAAAGAAGAAAAAACATGGTACTGTTTACAACCGATAGTTGTAAAAGAATGTGATTCAGATATAAAGAAAGAAAACTATCTTGATCAATCAAAGACTTGGTACGAAGTAATTGATGGTCAACAACGTTTAACTACAATATATCTTATAGGACATTATATAAATGAAATGTGGAGAGGTGAAGATAAGGATTCAGAAATACAACTAAATTATCAAACAAGAGAGGAAAGTACTAGTTTTTTGACAAATTTGAAGCGAAATGCAATTAAAGATGTCGACGTAAATACTATAAATATTGACTATTTTCATATTTCAGAAGCTTATAAAACAATAAATGACTGGGTTATAAATAAAGAAAATTCAAGATTCACAAAAGATAATTTTATTGATAAGTTTTTTAATCACACTAAAGTGATTTGGTACGAATCAATTGAAAAAGATACCATATCGATATTCACACGTTTAAACTCAGGAAAAATTCCATTGACTAATGCAGAACTTATTAAAGCATTATTCTTAAATAGTTCTAATTTTAAGGGTCATGAGGAGGTTCAATTAAAACAATTAGAAATTGCAAGTGAATGGGATAGAATTGAATATACGTTACAAAATGATTCATTTTGGTATTTTATTAATGAGAGTAAAAATGAATTGGATACTCGAATAGAATTCATTTTTAATTTAATGGCAAACAAGCCTGAAGAAAATGATAATGATTATTTCACTTTTGATCATTTTAATAATAAATTTGCAACTTTCACAAGAGATGAAATAACAAACAATTGGGCTGAAATTACAACATATTTTCAAACTTTAGAAGAATGGTTTGCCGATAGAGAATTATTTCATAAAATTGGTTATCTTATTTCTTTTGGTGATAAAATTAATACAATTAAATCTTTATCAATTGATTGCACTAAAAAAGAGTTCAAGAAGAAGTTAGATAATAAAATTAAAGATAAAGTAAGCGTTCAACTTTCTAAGCTTAATTATAAAAATGCTTCAGAAGTTAGAAGAGTTCTCCTTTTGCACAATATCCAAACCCTTTTAAATAACAAGTTTGAAGATTCCCGCTTTCCTTTTGATCGATATAAAAAACAGAACTGGGATATAGAGCATATAAATTCAGTTGCTGAAGAAATGCCTAAATCTGAAAAACATCAACAAGATTGGTTAACTGAAACAATGGAGTTTCTTGATGATAATAAACTATTAAAGGAAAAGTCTAAGGTCTATAATAAAGACGAATTTGAACAACTTTTTAAAGATATAATTGCTTATTTTGATAAACAAGATTACGAAGACGAAACAAATTACATTTCTAATTTGGTATTACTCGATTCAAAGACAAATAGAGGATATAAAAATGCTGTTTATCCTGTAAAACGTAAAACAATAATTTCGAAAGATAAAAGCGGCACTTTTATTCCAATTTGTACAAAAAATGTATTTATGAAATTTTACAATCGTAAAGTATCACAAATGACATTTTGGGGAGAAGAAGATAGAAACGGATATTATGATGACATTAAAACAGTAATTTCAAATTATTTACCTATACAAATTGAAGACATAAACCATGATAAACAATAATCAAACATCAAAGCAGCTTACTTTCTTTGAGTTAATACAAGAAGTAAAGATTGAAATTCCAATAATTCAACGGGATTACGCACAAGGAAGAGAAGATAAAATTAAAGTGCGAAATAAATTTTTAGATGCTCTTAAAAAAGGATTAAATGAAACACCAATAGAGCTTGATTTTATTTATGGAAGTATTGTTAAAAATTCACTTCAACCATTGGACGGTCAACAAAGACTAACTACATTATTTCTATTACATTGGTATGCGGCCTCTAAAGATGCAAAACTTGATAGTAATATAAAAGAATTATTAGTTAAGTTTACATATAAAACAAGAACAAGTTCCAGAGAATTCTGTAAAAATTTGATTGAAAAAGGAGTGGATTTTACAGTAACCAATGAAAATATTAGTACTATTATAAAAGATGCACCTTGGTTTTTTTTAGCGTGGGAAAAAGATCCTACAATAAAAGCAATGTTAATTATGATTGATGCTATACAATTGAAATTTAAAGACGAAAATGATTTATGGAATAAGTTGACTAGTGAAATTAACAGATCAATTACATTCTATTATATTGAATTAGAAGATTTTGGTCTTTCCGATGATCTTTATATAAAGATGAATGCTCGTGGAAAACAATTAACATCATTCGAAAATTTCAAAGCAGATTTTACAAAATATATTGAGTTACAAAAATGGGATGAAGGTAAAGATGTAACTGAAACATTTTCCCATAAAGCAGATACAATATGGACTGATTTATTTTGGAAACATAGGAACAAAAAAAATAATATTGATGACGCTTATATAAAATTTTTATCTGGCATAGCAATTAACCTTTATGCTACAAATCTTGAAATATTTGAAGATGAAGAAGAAGAAAAACTTGTAAGGAATGAACTTGAAAAAAAATCTAGTAAAAATAAGATAACAGTTGAAGCAATAAAAAATGAAAGAATTGAAAAAAGGATTACTGAATTGTTTAACGATCCCAGTTGTTTAGATTCAAAAGACTTTTCTACAAAAGATGGATATGATTATCTATTAAAATGTTTAAATGTTTATTCAGATAAGAATGGTGACGTTGATAAATTATTACCTACAAATTTAATCTTGTGGGATTATTGTAAGGATTCAACGTTATTCAAAGAATTTATTAAATCAAGTGAAACAACTTATAAACAAAGGGCTTTATTTTATGCGCAGACTGAATATTTACTAAATGTTAGAGTGTTTAATCAAGATGCTTATTCTAAATTTATTAGAGTGGTAAGAAATATTATTCAAAATTCGAATATTGATAGTGCTTCAACTTTCAGAGGAGCTATTAATCTTTTAAACGAAATAATATTAGGTTGTGAAAATATCTATTCTTTTTTACCACTTTGTAGTATTAAATCGAATTTTGCAGAACAACAAGTAAATGAAGAAATTGTAAAATCAGAAATCATTAATAATATTAATCAGGATATTTTATTCAGTATTGAAGATACAAATTTTTGTAAAGGTAGAATCTCATTTGCATTATATTGTGTAGATCATAAAAAGGGAGATGAAATTTTAGATTATAAAAAATTAGCAAAAATACAAACAGTCATTGAAACATACTTGGATAATGATGATATAACAAATGAAATTAGACGATCATTGTTCACAATTGAAGATAGTAAATTCTATAATTATTGGGGGTCATGGGTGTATGCTATCGATGAACCAAAACGTTGTTTAATAAGTGATATAAATGATTTTAAGAATTATGCTTATGGAAATAGTAGGCATTATCTTAAAGCCTTATTAAATCAGTTAACTGAAAATGAAATAAGTGTCATCATAAAAGACTTCATAATTAAAAATGAAGATAATGATCAAATTCCTAATTGGAAGAAAAGATTGATTCAAGAACCAAAACTTTTAGATGATTATTGTCAATCTCATTATATTGCAATTCCTAATAATGAAGCGTATTGTTATTTATTAAAAGTAGGTAAGCCAAGGGATAAAAATTCATGTAAGAAAATTAGTTAGTTATTTTATAATTCTCTATGGTGTGAAAAAATTAAGAGTTTTTATCAGCAGTGTTCAAAATGAGTTTGCGGAAGAGCGTCAGGGGCTCTTCCGGTATCTTCATAGTGACCCGTTGTTAGGACTTTTTTTTGAACCTTTCTTGTTTGAGAACTTGCCGGCTAAAGACCAGCGGGTTGATGACGTTTATACAGAGGAAATTAGATGCTGATTTCAATGATTAATAGATGAAGATGATTAAGTAAACGATATAAATCTCATATATTGGTACAAGAAATGAGCTGGATAAAAGATATTTTTGCACTGACTTACGATAAATGAAATCAATATGGCATTAGAAATACTGGAGAAGCAATTTATTGCAGATATAATTGAAAAAATAAGAACGGCACAATATAGAGCTTTTAAAGAAGTAAATGTAGAACTTATTAATCTTTATTGGGAGCTTGGTAAATCAATTTCTGAAAAACAATCAGCAGGTTGGGGCAGGGTAATTGTGCCGAAATTATCAATAGAATTACAAAAAGAATTCCCTGGAATGAACGGTGTTTCTGTTGGCAATTTATGGCTTATGTCTCAATTTTATACTGAATATCAATCTGATATAAATCTCGTACCATTGGTACGAGAAATATCCGTCAATTTTTATTGGAAATGGGAACTGATTTCACCTTTGTGGGGAACCAGTATAAACTGTGGGTAAATGATAAAGAATTTCAGGTTGATTTACTGTTGTTTCACCGAAAGCTGCAAAGCCTTGTAGCCATTGATCTAAAAATTGGGGAGTTTGAACCAGAGCATAAAGGGAAAATGGAGTTTTACCTGACCTTGTTGAACGATAAGGTAAAGTTACCGCATGAAAACCCGGCTATTGGCATCATTATTTGTAAAAGTAAAGACCGAACCATAGTTGAGTATTCGCTCAAAACATCCAATTTACCCATTGGCGTATCTACGTACAATACAACCCATCAACTTCCAGCTGAATATAAAGCACTCCTGCCTTCAGCTGAAGATATTAACGAAAAACTACTTCAATTTTTACATCCTGATAACAATGAATAAAATAAGAACTATCCTTTTGAGAACACAAAAAGATACCGGGGAAGTTATCAAGGAAGATGATCAAGATATTGATATAGATTATGATAAAAGAGTAGCTACCGAGCAAGCTACCGTGCAATCTACCGTGCAAGCTAGTGGGGAAGTTGGTGGGGAAGTTCTTGAAGAAATTCGTAGAGTAATACTTGTTTTGAATAGTGAAATGAAACGTTCAGAAATACAAAATGTATTAGAATTAAAAAGTGATGATTATTTTAGAGTAAATTATATAATTCCATCACTTGAAGGTGAATCTATTGAAATGATCTATCCTGAAAGTCCTAATACCCACAACAACTATATCGGTTAACCATAAAGGAAAAGTATTAAAAAAGAAACTTCAAAAATCCAGCAAGAGAAAATGAGCAGCATCGGACAAATAGAACGTTTTACGCAGAATAGAATAGTTCAACTTTTTATACACGAACTGGGGTATGACTATCTTGGTAATTGGGAAGACCGCCTCACTAACAGCAATATAGAAGAAGAACTGTTGCGTCGTTATTTGATCGGGAATGCGAAATATCCGGAAGAGTTGGTTAAACGTGCTATTTATAAACTTCATACTGAGGCAACTAATTACGACCGGAATCTGTACAGCAATAACAAGGAGGTGTATAAACTGCTGCGTTATGGTGTAGAAGTTTCGTCTAATCCGGCAGACCGTTACCAGCAGGTTCATTTTATTAATTGGGAATTTCCTGAAAAGAATAATTTTGCGATTGCAGAGGAAGTCACCGTATTGGGCAATCGGGAAAAACGCCCTGATATAGTGCTGTACATAAATGGAATTGCAATTGGTGTACTGGAACTAAAACGAAGTACTATTTCATTGGGGGATGGCATTCGTCAAAACATAGTAAACCAGCAACCTGAATTTATACAGTCTTTCTTTTCAACCATTCAATTGGTCATGGCGGGCAACGATACGGAAGGGTTGCGTTATGGAACGATCGGCACACCGGATAAATTCTTCCTGCGCTGGAATGAAGATCCGGAAGACAACAGCCTGCTGAGTGTGGATAAATACCTAAATAAGATTTGTAACAAAGAGCGTTTGCTGGATATACTCTACAACTTTGTGTTATTCGATGGCGGAATAAAAAAGCTGCCGCGTTATCACCAGTATTTTGGCATTAAAGCAGCCCAGGAGCATGTTCGCATGAGGGAAGGCGGTATTATCTGGCATACACAGGGCAGCGGGAAAAGTATCGTTATGGTGTTACTGGCAAAATGGATACTTGAAAACTATCCCCATGCCCGGGTTGCTATACTGACCGATCGTACCGAGTTGGACAAACAGATTGAAAGGGTGTTCAATGATGCCGGAGAACCGCTTACACGAACTTCAAGTGGAAAAGAATTGATGGAGCAGCTTAGTCAGCCGGCACCCCGCTTATTATGTTCGCTTATTCATAAATTCGGTAAAAAGGATGTGGATAACTTTGACAAGTTTATTGATGAACTCAGGAGCCAACCTACCAAAACAGTGGGCGAACTGTTTGTTTTTGTGGATGAATGCCACCGTACCCAAAGCGGAAAACTGCATAAGGTGATGAAAGCTATGTTGCAAAATGCCGTATTTATTGGCTTTACAGGAACACCGCTTTTGAAACAAGACAAGCAAACCAGCCTGGAAGTATTCGGAAAATACATTCATACCTATAAGTTTAATGAAGGAGTGGCCGATCAGGTTATTCTGGATTTGATTTATGAGGCACGGGATATTGAACAACGGTTGTCCTCCCCGGCCAGGATAGATGCATGGTTTGAAGCCAAGACAAAAGGACTCAATGATTTTCAACGGTCTGAGCTGAAAAAGAAATGGGGAACCATGCAGGTAGTATTGAGTTCCCGATCACGCATGGATAAAGTGGTGAGCGATATCGTGTTTGACTTTAGCGTTAAGCCAAGGTTAAGTTCACATACCGGAAATGCAATATTAGTGGCGGGCAGCATTTATGAGGCCTGCAAATACTATGATCTTTTTCAGCAAACAGAATTCAAGAACCGCTGTGCGGTAGTTACTTCCTATAATCCGGTGACGCAGGACATCACCACTGAAGATACGGGAGCAAATACGGAAACCGACAAAGAGTTTATCTATAAAACATATACTGAACTATTAAAAAATATAGTTTCTATACAGGGCAAATCTAAAACCGAAACGTATGAAGACTTGGCAAAGAACAGGTTTATAAAGGAACCCGCCAGTATGCGCTTGCTGATAGTGGTGGATAAACTTCTCACGGGCTTTGATGCACCTGCCTGTACGTATCTCTACATTGATAAGAGTATGCAGGACCATGGATTGTTTCAGGCCATATGCCGTGTGAACAGGCTGGATACGGAAGACAAGCAGTTTGGATATATTGTCGATTACAAGGATTTATTCAAGAAAGTGGAAAATGCTGTGGCTGTTTATACCTCCGAACTGGATTATGATGAGTTTAAGGCGGAAGATTGTGAAATCCTGTTGCAGGACCGGTTGAAAAAAGGACGCGAAAGGTTGGAAACTGCATTGGAAGAAATTGCTTTGTTATGTGAAGCAGTTCCGGTACCTAAAACTGAACTTGATTATCAGCATTATTTCTGTGGAAACACTGAATTAGAGGACGAACTCAAAGCCACTGAAATACGACGTACAGCGTTATACAAGGCAGCAGTAGCCTTAATCCGTGCTTATGCCAATATAGCAGCAGACATGGATGAAGCAGGTTATACAACGGCAGAACAAACCGAAATAAAAAGGCTGGTTGATTTCTATTTAAAGTTGAGGGAAGAAATCCGTATGGCAAGTGGAGAAACGTTGGACATGAAGACCTATGAAGCCGATATGCGCCACCTGATCGATAATTACATTCAGGCTGATGACTCCAAAGTTATTTCTCCTTTTGGAGACCTTTCGCTGATTGAAATCATCGTCAACAGCGGTATTGCCGATGCTATCAACAGTTTGCCTCAGGGGATAAAGAGTAATCAACAGGCAGTTTCTGAAACCATTGAAAACAATGTACGCCAGAAGATTATCAGGGACCACCTGCTCGATCCGGCTTTCTTTGAAGAAATGAGTACGTTGCTGAATGCCATTATTAAAGAACGCAGAGACAATGCGATCAGCTATGAAGCCTATTTGAAGAAAATAGCCGAAATAGCAAAAAAAGTTCAACTGGGAATTCTATCAACTACTCCTGTAGCACTAAAAACACCGGCACAGCGGGCACTTTATAATAACCTGGATAAAAATGAAGAACTGGCCTTAAACTTACACGAAAGTATTATTGAATATAAACCGAATGGCTGGCGTGGAATTGATACCAGGGAAAAGGTGGTAAAACAAGCCATTTACAGGTTGTTGAATGATTTTGATGAGACGGAACGAATTTTTGATATTGTAAAGAAACAAGCAGAGTATTGAAATGGAACAAATTAATTTAGGTGAGATTGTTGTCGACGTAGTACAAAAGGATATAAAGAATATACATTTGAGTGTGTATCCTCCTATTGGTCATGTCAGGATAGCTGCACCTTTACGTATGAACCTGGACACCATTCGTATCTATGCCATATCTAAACTGGGTTGGATAAAAAAACAGCAACAAAAGTTCAGGGAACAGATACGGGAAACGCCAAGGGAATACCTGAACAAAGAAAGTCATTATTTTTTTGGAAAGCGTTATTTGTTGAGAGTGATTGAACTTGATGAATCCCCCAGGGTCCGGATTAAACATACAACGATTGATTTATATGTTCGTCCGGATAGTGATATTCAAAAGAAACATGATGTCATGGAGCAATGGTATCGTGAACAATTAAAAGAATTAGTGCCTTCTATTATTCAGAAATGGGAAAAAATCATGGGGGTATCTCCAAATGAGTTTGCCATAAAAAGAATGAAAACGAAATGGGGTACCTGTAACAGGGAAGCAAAACGAATCTGGTTGAATCTGGAACTGGCAAAAAAACCGTATCCTTGCATTGAATATATCGTAGTTCACGAAATGGCACATTTACTGGAACGAAATCATAATTCCAACTTTGTAGCCATCATGGATAATTATTTACCCGAATGGAAACAATTGAAAATGGAGTTGAATAAATTGCCGGTGAGCCATGTGGAGTGGGGGTATTGATTTCTTTCAGGGGACTTTGATGACATTTTTTTTTCGGGGGACTTTGATGATCTTTTTTTATTCGGTGGACTTTGGTGACACTTACGACTATGAACAACGGTCGTGAGAGTCGTTAGAGCAACCTGAGAAGAAAAAATAATTTCAAAAATCAGAAAATTATAAAAACAAAAAAGGTTAATTAATTGTT
>Ga0302280_1001983_pt1 | contig 16232 bp, 21 predicted proteins | sample III_Fen_E1_1_FD_198771 | JGI IMG/M metagenome (GOLD analysis project Ga0302280, IMG submission 198771) | Peat permafrost microbial communities from Stordalen Mire near Abisko, Sweden - III_Fen_E1_1 | ecosystem: Environmental > Terrestrial > Soil > Wetlands > Permafrost | place: Sweden: Abisko... | reverse complement strand
TGCCACCATGCCCGCCACCCGGCGGCGAATTCCGTTTTTACCAATCGGAGGACCGCGTATGAGCAAACCCGGCCAGTTTCTCCTCTACACCGCGCCCGACGGCGCGGTCAAAGTGGACGTCTTTATCCAGCAGGAAACCGTCTGGCTCACCCAGAAGGCGCTGGCGGAATTGTTCGGCGTTAAACGGCCGGCCATCACCAAGCATTTGCTCAACATCTTCAAAACCGGCGAATTGGTTGAAGATTCAGTGAGTTCCATTTTGGAACATACTGCCGGCGACGGCAAAAAATACGGGACGAAATACTACAATCTGGACGCCATCATCGCTGTGGGCTATCGGGTGAACAGCTACCAGGCCACCCAGTTCCGCATCTGGGCCACGAAAACGCTGCGGGAATTCATCATCAAGGGTTTCGTGCTGGATGACGAACGGCTCAAGCAGGGCAAACAGGTTTTCGGCCGGGATTACTTCGATGAATTGCTAGAGCGCATCCGGGAAATCCGGGCCAGCGAGCGGCGTTTCTACCAGAAAATCGCGGACATTTACTCGCTGGCAGTGGATTACAGCGCGGATGCGCCGCTATCGCAGGAGTTTTTTGCCGCCGTACAGAACAAACTGCACTGGGCTATCACTGGCCAGACGGCGGCAGAAATTATCTACGCCCGCGCCGACGCCGCCAAGATTTACATGGGCCTGACCACGTGGAAGCATGCGCCGGGCGGCAAGATTTTGAAATCGGATGTGACGGTGGCCAAGAATTACTTGAGCGAGGCGCACGTCAAGGAGTTGAACCGCATTGTGTCCGCCTACCTAGATCTCGCCGAGAACCGCGCCCAGCGCGGCATCGTCACCAAGATGGCGGACTGGGTGAAATTTCTGCACGATTTCCTGACCCTTTCCAACTACCCGATTCTTCAGGACAAAGGCAAGGTGAGCGCGTTGGAGGCCAAACTCAAAGCCGAGGGTGAATACGAGATTTACCGGAAACGGCAGGATGCAGAATACATCTCGGACTTCGACCGCGAAATCAAACGCATCGAGGGCAAAGAATCTTGATGACAAACTATGAACGAACTCGATCAAATTCGCCGCCGGATTCGTAAGTTTCGCGATGAGCGGGATTGGATGCAGTTCCACAACCCCAAAAATCTCGCCTGCTCAATTTCCATCGAGGCCAATGAGTTGCTGGAGCATTTTCAGTGGAGCACGCCCGATGAGAGTCTGACCATCGCTCGCAAAAAGAAGACGGAAATCAGCCATGAGATCGCGGATGTGGCGGTCTACTTGATCGAGCTGGCCGACAATCTTGGAATTGACCTGGCCAAGGCGATTGCGGAGAAGATGGCGCATAATGAAGCCAAATATCCGGCGGCCAAGGTGCGGGGAAGTTCCAAGAAATACACCGAATACAAGTCCGCCAAACGGTTGCGCGAATAATATTTTGCCGAAAGCTCCGCCACTGCATATTTTGCTCACAGTCAAGCCACCCAATGAAATTATATGTCGGCATAACGGATGGTGACTGGTTCAGATTTCTTCGCGCGCGCAATGCCGATGAAATGAATTTTTGGCGTCCCCACGGTGGTAATAATTTCGGCGCGATAAATCCCGGAGAGCTTTTTCTGTTCAAATCCCGTTATCCTGAAAATCGAATCGTCGGGGGTGCCTATTTTGTCCGACATACCACCCTCCCGCTGGATCTTGCCTGGGAGGTCTTCAGGGAAGCCAACGGCGTTGAGTCGCTCGATGCATTTCGGCGCAAAATTAGCTCCATCCGATGCGACGACGAACGCAATCCGACCATCGGTTGTACCGTGTTGACTCAGCCGTTTTACCTTAGGAATGAGGAATTTCTCCCCGCACCGACCGATTGGGGCCGAAGCATAGTCACTGGCAAAAGCTACGACACAAGTTTCGGCGAAGGTGCGAAACTCTGGGAGAATGCAAGATTTGCCATGGCTGGTGAAAGCTTGAGAGACCAACCGATGTCAGAGCAACCTAACCGATACGGCAACCCGCAACTCTTCGCGCCAAGATTGGGTCAGGGGGGCTTTCGCGTTGTGGTCATGGAAGGCTACCAACGTCGCTGCGCCGTCACCGGTGAGAAGACATTGCCGGTTCTGGAAGCAGCGCACATCCGTCCCTATGCAGACGATGGTCCCCATTCGATCTCGAACGGCATCTTTCTCCGCTCCGACCTGCACACGCTATTTGACCGGGGATATATAACGATTACCAACGATCTTCACGTTGCCGTCAGCCGCAGGATCCGCGACGAATTTTCAAACGGCCGTGAATATTACGCTTTAGAGGGAAAGGCGCTGCAAGTCACACCCCAATCCGCCGCCGACCGCCCATCGAAGGAATTTTTAGAGTGGCACCAGACCAATTGTTTCCGTCTTCAATAAATGATCCATGCCGGCTCCCGTGGAACACTTGCGGAGATGTGCTATAATCAACGTCATTATGAATGGAAGATTATTTTTAACTCTGTCTGTGGCCATTGCCTGCGGCGCTGTTGCCTCCTACGCGATCATCACCTGGCTTCGGTGGCAGGAACAAAAATCGTTGCTGCAGCCGGGTCAGCCGAAAGGGGAGATTGGCTTCGCCGCGATCATGAGACAGCGTGGTGACGTTCCCACCGCTTGATTTAGCGCTTCACAACGCCGCTAAGCTCGGCAAGCGCATCCTCCGCACCATCACTCCGGCCGAAGTGGCAGACGTAGCCCATTTCGAGACCGCGCAACCGGTCGACTGCCCAAAATGCCAAAACCGCATCCGTAACCAGTTCATGGCCGCCCAAATCGTCCACGACCTCGCCAAATACCCCGTCTAGCCTCCATGAAAACCTTCCTTAAACGGAAACCGAAATCAATTTGTTTAAGTAAAGCCACTTCAAAACTGGTGTGAAATGTCAATTTGACGCAATCGCCGGGTTGCCATAATCTACACTCGTGAATCAGTTCTGCTCCCGGGTTAAGTTCACCGTTCAGGGCGATTGGTATTTTTTATTCAAATCGCCGGAAGGGCCGGACTGCCGGTCATCCATAAACAAATCTCGCCGATATTGTCGTGTCGTCCAGTTATCGCTCAGTCACATTCTGGTCGTCGGAATTTTCGCCGGGTTGCTCCTTTGGGGAGGGGCTGCGTGCGCCATGAATTTCTTTGTCAGTAATACCAATGACGGCGTAGATGGCGACACTTTGCGCGCGGCGGTCATCGCGGCCAACCAGATTGGCGGAGAAAACCGTATCGTGCTGCTACATTCTGAGCGGTTAGGGAAGAACGGGATGAAATCTCAACAAGTCTTTCATCTGACCATTTCCGGACCGTTTGAAGACCAGGCGCAGACGGGCGATTTGGACATCACCCGGGGCAGACTGACCATTTTGGCCATGGACTCAAATGTGACCATTGATGCTTCAGCTTTGGGCGACCGGTTGTTTCAAGTTTTCCCTCGCGCAAGTCTAACATTGCAAAATCTCACCCTTACCGGCGGCCACCCTCCGGACAATGGACATTTATCTTATATATTTCCTCAAGTAGGAGTTGGAGGAGCGATTTATAATGCGGGAACACTCGTTCTTGACCATTGCATCGTCACCGGCAATGCCAGTGCGGATTACAATTTATACAATCCTATTCCCTGCGGAGAGGACGGTGGCGGCATTTATAATACTGGACGATTGCAGATGGTGCAGTGTCTTATTTCGGACAATTCTGCTGGTAACGGGTGGACGGCATATGTCCAGGACGGTTATTATTGGGGATGGCATGGAGTTCCCGGCGGCAATGGAGGCGGTGTTTATAACTGGTTTAATGGGGTATGCGAATTTGACTTTTGTGTATTTAGCGGGAACAAAAGTGGCGATAGTCGCGGTTTATATCCCAATAATGCAAATAATGATAACATTGGCGGAAGCGGCGGTTCGGGAGGTGGTGTCTGCAATCTTGGGAAAATGACATTAACCGGCTGCACAATTAGCAACAACATGACCGGTTTCGGACAATCGGTAAACAATACCAATGCATCGGGTGAAGCCTTTCCAAACTATATCGGTGCCATTGGCGGTAATGGGGGCGTAGGCGCGGGCATTTACAATTCAGGTCAGTTGGGTCTGAAGTTTTGCAGCGTTTCTAGCAACATTTGTGGCGATGGCGGCGAGGGTGGTAATGGTGGCAATGGCACCAACAATGGCTTTGATGTCCCGGGAGGTTATATTGTAGGCGACGTTTTCTGTCGCGGCGGTATTGGCGGGGAGGGTGCCGGTCTTTACAATGCCGGTTCCGCCTCGTTAGACACATGCACTTTTAGTGGCAATCGAACCGGAAACGGTGGCAACGGCGGGATTGGTTATACCCTAGGCGGCGATGGCGGTTACGGTGGTCGAGGTGCAGCTATTTACAACTACGGCCCTTTTGAAATTTATACTTCTTTGTCTTTTAATATTCTCCCGCCTATATTGGTCGATTTCGTTCCAATGACGACTGTGTTGTCCTTGTCCTCGTGCACCATCGCCGGGAATATTTGCGGTCATGGAGGGATCAACGGAATCGGCATGAGCGGCAACGGTCAAGCGGGCCAGCCGGGCCTGAATGGGGTCGGTGGTGCAGGTGGCGGAATTTTGAACGATGACACCAACACAGCCGTGGTGGTGCGCAATACTTTGATCGCTTCAAACCAAACGGATGTTTACGACGCGACCACGGAGAACGGTTTAACCGCAAACGGCCAAATTGCCAACAACGATGTTCTTGGCCCCGCTGTGGCCGGCGATTTCACCTCTCAGGGCTTCAATCTGATCGGAGTTGCGGATGACAGCACCGGTTTCGTCAACGGCACCAACGCCGACCAAGTGGGCAGCGCCGTCGCGCCTATTGATCCGCTGCTCGGGCCGCTCCAGCTGAACGGCGGTCCGACGCCCACGCTCGCGCTGTTGCCCGGCAGCCCGGCAATTGATCAGGGAAAATGTTTTGGGGTGCGGATTGATCAACGTGGCTGGGCACGGCCGTATAAAAATCCGCGCATCCCAGATGCTCCGGGCGGCGATGGCAGTGATATTGGCGCCTACGAAAGGCAGTCCTTGAGAAACCCCTGAGTCATCCGACCACTTGGTGTTTTCATTGAGCCAACTGAATCAGGCGGTAAAATTGGTTCAGACTCGTTGGATTGTTGTCGAAATAAGTGCAAATACTGCCGTTGTTTGTGACCGTAAAAGAATTCACCCACATCTGCAAATTGGTTGAAGTCTGAAAGCTGAACTGGGTGCCAATTGCGGTGTTGGGGTTCCATTCAAAGCTGATCGTCGACCAAGTTGGATACCGTCCCCGCTCCAACCACATCCGGACCTTCATGGCATTCGTCCCCGTTTGCGTGATCGGATAAATGATTGGCCCATGGGTCGATCCGTCAAAAGTGCCCCAGGGATAAACTTCATTGGCAATATTTGGTTGTTCACTTTGGCTGCCAATGCTTGCACAAATTGGTCCCAGCTTATTAAAAACGATTTGAACCGGTGGCTGGATGACGCCCGGGCCTTCGCCGCTAATGTTTCCATTCGCGCTGGCATTATTTATCCAGTTAGTTGTTCCCGTCCGCCAAAAAAACGGGGTGGAGACGTCATTCTTGCCAGTATCAGCTACCGAAAAAAGAAAATCTGGAGTCGCCACCACTCGCTGAACTTGCTGTTTGATATAATTTCCATTGGTAACGAAGATGTCGTTGAATTGATTGGTCATCGCTAGAAAAGCGCCGGACACGATATTAACCGGTTGTTCTACAAATGTGATTTTATCTAAACCTGCCCGCCATGCGCCGTTCACGATGGAGTTTGAATTGGCACCCACACCGGAGACACTAGGCAAAAGTGTTTCGTATTGGACGGTGTTGGTGGATAACAAATAGCAAAGCCCTCCAACATCGTCGTAGGTCAATCCGGTATAATAATCCCCAAGATTTAACGAGTTTTCAGCCACTGCGAAATTTACATTGACAGATTGATCGTTGGCATTAATTGCCAACCCATTTAAAGTGCTTTCGGAGTAAATATAAGCAGTATAAAGCGTGTCGTTAACGTATGCGCTGGTGGTAAGGGTTTGCGGATCAAAATTTCGCATGGCTATGAAATCTGGAATAAACCAATTCAGCCACAATGGCTCGTCGAGAACTGAATTTGGGGATAATCCGTAGTAGGAATCATAGACTGCGGGTGAAAAAAAAGGATTCCATTGTTTTATGACAAATATATTGCGGGAGGGATGCGCCAAACCGAGCTGTTCCAGCAACAATGCGAGGGTTTGCGATTTCAAATCGGAAATATTTTGAGCGTTGGCCGTGGCATTGTTGTTTAGCGTCAGCAACGGATAATTTGTAAGCACTAGGCTGGATACTGCTGGCAGGTCGTTAATAATCTGAATGGCACTTTTCACGGCCGCTACACCGTTCGAACCAAAATAATCCAGAAAAGATTTGTCAAAACCGTAGGTAATGACCGGCACATTCCAGCGATAGCCGCTGCCGATCTGCATAGGCCCGCCAATGTCGCCGGGACCAACGACACCGTTCGTAAATTGCATCCATGGTTGAACCGGCCCAAGTAGAGCAAAAGCATTGATTTGCGCCGGCGAGACGAGCAAGCAACCTGCCATTAGCAACATCGCGAACTTATGAATGATCAATTTCAAAAGAAGTGCATCCCCAAATACACGATTTTATTGTGATTCCAATTCAGACACTGGTCAAGCGTGTTCAAAATGGTGCGCTGCCTTCCGTACCAAATTAAATCTTGCGGCCAAACCGCCCGTCAAGGTTGCAGAACGGAACGATAGAACTGTTTTTGTGAACCATACATGGGTAAAATCGGCACGCTGAAAACACCTTGCACCGGATAATTGGTGCTGACGACATCCCAGTATATCAGGTTGGTGGAAGTTTGCAGGAGGTACCAGATTATCACAAGCCCCGGAAAGCGGCGTCCTCTGCAAACCCCACTACGACGCCTACCGCGAATTGTCCCGCCAGATGTTCCTGATCCTGGAGGAATACGCGCCCACCCTCGTTCCCTATTCCATCGACGAGGGCTACCGCGTCTCCAAACTCGTGAACAACGCCAAACACGACAGCCCCGATTGCCTCAAACCAGGTTGATTCAGCTCTCAGCCAACAAAGCATCCAGCGCTGCGCTGACTTTTTCCTTGGTCAACAATTTGTTCCTCTGGAGTCCCAACGCCTGAATTGCCCACACGACATCCTGTAGCTCAGTTTTCTTTTGTTTCACCAGAATGCGGGTGCCCGTATTTGAATAATGCCGCCAATCTAGCGCACGCAGTTGATATTCGGTATTCTCGTTGATCTCGCCCACCAACAGCTCCAGATAGGTTCGCGTGTTGTTGAAATCCCACTTCGCTTTAAAACTGAGCGTCTTTCCCAGATGCTCTTCGACGACGGGCGTCAGTCCTGTTTGAAATTCATCGGTGCGCAATTCCTGGATCCACTGCAACAATGCGATCCCGTCCGGACTCAGAAAGTAGCGTTGTTCCAGCGGCACCCGTTCCGCCAGCGCCTTCAGCCGGGCTTTGATTTGCTGCCAATTCGAATCCGCTTTGGGCTGACAGGTCACTATCCACGGTGCGTAACCATCGTCAAAGCGATACTGAATCTGGATATCCTCTATCAGCCTAAGCGTTTCAAAGAATTTCCCCATGGAGCTGTATCTGCCGCAACTGTCCGGCAGAACGCGGATGGTGGCCTGTAGGGTTTTTCGGTTTCCAATGTCATAGAGACCGACAATTTCCCGTCCGTTCGGGAATTCCGGCTTTTGAATTTCCTGATATAGCCATACTCGGAATTTTTCCAGGTCGGCATGGTGGACTGCGTGCAGATTGAGGGCGAGCGGAGGATTGAGTGGCCCGTGATGATAATATTTCACGGGGGTTGACTCAAACCAGATGCGTAGTGCTTCCCGCCCGGGATCTTCGGGGTTCCAGCGAATGGTTGGATCGGCTTTGGCCCGGATTTCATAGAGGTGACTGGCGACAAAATAATGTGTTTTGCGCAGCTTGGCTTGCAGGCAAATGCTTTTTATTTTAAACGGTTGTCCATTGTTTTTCGGGCTTTTTGCCCAGAGATAAAGCCGGAGGGCGTTTTCCGTAAGACCATATTCATTGGGTTGTTCCGCCAATGCCCACGCTTCTTTGCAGGCGTCCACCCACTCGCTCCCGGCTCGTAGGCGAATCTCAACGACGAGGTGGTAATCCTGCTGGTAATACCGGGAATCCCGATGCTCGGTCACGAGGACTTCAAAGGTTTCGTAATTCTTACGCGTCTGGTTGAGTGATTTAGCCAGCCGTTCCTCGCTGATTTTGCTTTCCTTTGGTAACCCCGCCCATTGGGCCAAAAACCGTGGATAAAGTTTTTCGGACAGGGAGGATTTCCAGAAATCAATCCGGTGTGCCCGCCGGATCATGTCCAGAACCGCATTCTGGATGATGATCGCTGTGTCCGTGGCCGGCTTTTTTTCCGGCGCGGGGTTTGCCTCCGCCGGTTGGGTGGCAGCGGTGATTGTTTTTGGCGGTGGTGTTGCGGCCACGTCTGAGGCATCTACTCGGACGATTATCCTCGGCGGCGATTTCTTTTCGCGAACCCCGGGCGGCAATAAAACCCACTCCTTCGGTGTAGTGTCCGTGCTGACGTTGAGCGGATCCTTTTCCACCGTATAGCCCAGTGCCAGGGATGGCCAATACGACGGGCTTGGTCGCGGTACTTCCATCGCGTCGCAGGCCCGCACCAAATGCGGATAGTTGGTATTCCATTCGGTGGCGAGAGCCTTCAACGTCTTTGACCAGACGGCTGCATACAACTCGTCCCGGGTGACGGTTTTACCAGTCGCTTCCATGCCCTGAAAATAAAACAAATTGGGATGAGTTTGGAAGTTTTTCCCAACTGGCTCAAAACCCCGATTCTTTCCAAATTGTGTATGGTGGCTCACGTAAGGAATGTCCCCAACACTGGTGACAAGACGAAAAACCCCAATCAGTTAATCTAAAGATGTTGGAAGTAGTGACTCCAACGAAAAGCTTTAAAGTGTTGTGGAAAGAGCCCGGAGTAGTGTCCGGGCTTTTTCTTTTTACCAGCACCACTCTGGGTGGTTAAGCGGCAATTTCCGATCCCACATTTTCCAACGTTTCACTGGACACAGTTCTATAGCGAGCATTCCTGGCCTGCCAGTCTTTGTAAATGACATTTGTCATCCTCCCTAGCCACGCCTTGTCTTTGGAAAGTTCTATAATATCATTCGTGGCAAAGTATTTGACGCTGTTGGGTTGCGGATTGCCTAACGGCTTCAGAAGCCGCGCTGCGACCAGCACCGGGATGTTGTGCGGTTGGCAATTCAACAGCCAACTCGTTTGTTCTACATTAACCCGCTCCGGCAAACGACCATGGACCGAAAGAAACCGATAAATGTCATCTCTCATAATGTTGCCGATTTATTTATCACGCGCAGGGCAAACCTCCTATCACATCTTGTAACGCACCGGTCAAAAATCATTACTGCCAGTATTTCGGATTCGCCGCCCGCCATCGACGAACCCGTTCCACATGAACCGCGCCTCTCCAGTAGTTACAATTGGCTGGCTTCGCCAACCACCGCCGCTGGCTGGCTTGCTTGCTCACGGCACGGCAGCGGCGCTTGGAGCAATACCGCTGCCGTTCTCTGGTGCGGGGATTTGGATTGAACAACCGCCGGCAAGCCAAACACCGTTTCATTCCCGTAACTGCACTAAGTCCCTGCCAACCACCACCTTTTCGTAGCCGCCGACGTGAGTCGGCTCAAATGACCTAACCGGTTCAGACGATTAATCTATTGGCTAGCTGGGTTTCGTTTTAAATTTGCCTTCAGTGTCTCCACACAAGTTCGGGCGGTTTTGCTTTCAGCAGAATTTGGAAACTTCTCAATTAGTTCTTCATATTTGGCAATCGCTTGATCAAAATCAACATTCTCAAGTTTGACACCCTCATCAAGAAGAATAGCGGCCTCCGGCTCATCCATTTCTTCGCTATTTCTCCGATTCAAAGTCTGAATTGCCCAGGAAGCACACAACGCACGAACCACCAAAGTAATCAGCAAGCCAAATCCGGTACCATGTAAAGCGGTCAATAAAAACGGGAGGGTGAAGATTGCAATGCCGATCACAAACAGAAACACCATAACCCCCTCCAGGCCGAGATACAAAAGTCCCAACGGCCCAAAAATAAGGGCCAGAATTACTGCGGTTGTTTTCGATTTGGGAGGCCGAGGAGGTTCAGGTGGTTCGTTGAGATATGTACCGCAACCAGCGCACCGAACAGCATCAGAAACGTTGTCCTGGCCACAATAATCACATTTGTTCATTTATATTTCACGGAATGTGCATGGCAGAATTGGCTCATGACTCATATTAAAACCGTGCTGAATGGTAAATAAAATGAACGCAATTCTCGTTTGCAAATGGGGTCTCGCGAACCAACACCTTAACGTTGGAATTATGAATCTCAGCCATCTTCACGCCGTTCAACTCGCAAATCCAAAAGTGACCAATTCCGGCAATTGACGGCAGATAGCCAGAGGAAACCTCTCGTGCGAAAGCTTCTGGATCAACAAACGAATAAACCTCGACCGTCTTCTCGTGCGATTCGCAGTCATCGCCCGCGCAAACCGAGTCACGGTTCAGAACGACCTGAATCTTCGGTCTAGCTTTTAAAACTTGGAACTCGGCCTTCATGCGCGAATGACCCTAACGCCAAACAATGATCCACGCCAGGCCTGTGATGCCGCGCGCGCGCGGACTTCAAAGTGTTAGCCGGTGATGGCTCCATGATTTGGTTAGGCCACTAGTAAATCATACTCTCAATGTTCTGCCGATGAGCGACTCAACAATCCGAATATCGTCCGAATCATTTTGGCGATGATACTGGGTCGTGTCCGTATTGACAAGCAACGGGCCGACTGTCACGCCGCTGTCAGAAGTCTGCGCTGCCAAACTAAAAATGCAATGTCCCGTCCAACTCCGCCATAAATCAAGTGACGAATCGCCAAGCAAAACAACCCACTTATCTTCCATAACCTGCGGCCACAATCCGGCACGCAATCGCTCCGCTTCGGAAGGCGTGAACACGCGCTGAAATGCCAGCTCAATGCGAGATCCACCGAGCGGCTTCATCTTCGGCAACCAATGGTCACGGCCTAATCTCATAGAATGTGCGAAGTAGCCTAACGCCAAATAATGAGCCAAGCCAGGCCTGTGATGCCGCCCGCGCCCGTGGACTTCAAAGTGTCAGCCGGTGAAGGATTTATTATCTGGTTAGGCGACTGGCTCATGTCTAGGTAACAATAAAAGCACAAGTGAAACGAGCGCGAAAATACTGGTGGGGACGCTCCAAGCAGGCAGCGATCTGGTCGCGACGATAAAAGCAATGCTGCCGAATCCCGTGTAAACAGCAATCAAGCCAACAATCCAACGCGGCCATTTTGCGCCTCGAAACAAAAATATGCTCGCCACAATGCCGGTCAAATCCAACAGGAGCGAAACAGCAAGAACACCCCAAGTATCCCAATGCCCTGTGGCTGTCGGATGAAGAGATAGCAAAGCTCGCAATAGATTAAGGCCAGAATAGCCACAATATACCGCCCAAAGCATGCCTAGAATTCGATGTGTTTTCATAAACGTGTAAGTCGCGAAAAGCTGAGCCGCGACGAACCCAGTGACGCTGCCCGCGAAAGCGGACTCACTGCGTTAATCGGTGTCGGCACCGGTGCTTGGTTGGCGTCATGGTGCAATTTCCAAACGTGCGATGTCCTTGTTGACAGTATCATGCCAGTCATAATAGTAAATGCGAACATGCATTCCGCCGCGAATAATTCCTGTCTGATGAAACCCATTTTGTAAGCTGTTGCCATCCTTATAATAGAATTGCTTTCCATTCACAGAAAATACTTCGCAATAGCCTTTAGACTTCCCCATAGCGGGAGAATGCCTAAAATTAGCAACAACTCCTTCGGCGACGTCGCATCGTGATTGCTGTAATGCCGCCTTTATATCCTGATAATTCTGGTAACTGTGAAAAATCCACAAAAATGGGAGCAAGCTGCAACCGAGCAAGAACAACGTCATAAAAATAGTATAACTGAAGGAAAGCCAACCGGAGTTGGCTTTTCTCCTTTGAAGCCAGAAGCCGATAGCAAATGCGACTATAACAAAACAAATCCATGAATCAGACCAGTGCTGAAACTTGGTTTGAGCTATGTCAAATATGACGGTATATTGCATCGTGGTGTGAATGACACCTAACGCAAAATAATGAGCCACGCCGGGCGTGTGATGCCGCCCGCGCCCGCGGACTTCAAAGTGTCAGCCGGTGATGGCTCCATTATCTGGTTAGGCCACTCGTTTAACATACGGTTTTGAAATCAAAAGACTAAGGACAAGTCCAATGCAAATGCCGCCAAGCACCCCTTTGATGCCCTCGTGTCTGGAATAATCCAAATCTGAAACGCTCGAATGCAAAAGTGCCAAGCCGATAAACCCCCATCCAAGGCCGGCCATACAAGCGATAATCGAAATAATTTTAGCCCAAGTGGCAAAGCTGCGTTTGCGATCAAACCAAACCCCAATCGGCAAAATGATGGAGAACACGATGCCAACCAGCAAACTGATCAAATGTAGATGGCTTGTCATAGTGATCTAACGCCAAATAATGAGCCGCGCCGGGCGTGCGACGCCGCCCGCGCTCGCGGACTTCAATGTGTCAGACGGTGATGGGTCCATGAAATTGTTAGATCAATGGGTTACAGTCAAGCTAGTAAGTAATCTTGGCATCTGGAGTGTGTGGAATATTGGTGAGAATGGAACTGATAGGAACCATCTGGCGGCGCTCCTCTGCGGCAATTGCTCGTGCATCTGCCAAAGTCTTGGCAAAACCTGCCGTTACTGTCTCGCTATTAAAATGGCTGTCATAATAATCAGAATCCATATACACCAGAAATCGAAGCTTGCTTGCTACCGCATTGGTGTCTCCCTTCTCAAGCAATCTGTAAAGTCCCAAATTAACACTCAGGTCGAAACGATCTTGGTCTCGAACAGCCGACCGATGGCCGACCGCATAACCAAAAAAGCAACTCACTGCGGCAAGCGTGACGGCCGCGACGACGATGATGACGTTCTTTTTCATGGCGTGCTAGTCGGCCTAACGGTGAGAGCTGAGCCGCCCCGAGCCGGTGACGCGGCACGCAACAGGCATTCTCGATTGACCAAAAGCGGCAATCGGGGACGGCTCCAGAGTATTGTTAGGCCATGTCATATTGCTCACTTATTAACAATAACTCTCAGGCTCCCATCTACGTTGGTCTCTAAATCCATGGTAAGGAAGTGGGAACCAGAGGAGGTGGCAACAACCGCCGCAGGTGGCTTTGTGGATGCTGTCGCGCCTTCGTGAGCACAGCCGCTCAAAACGCCACAGGTCAGCAATCCGGCGAATATGACTCGGACAAGTATGCGATGTGTTTTCATAATGATTTTGGTGTGATGTGGAACATGGCCTAACGCGAAAAGCTGAGCCGCCCCGAGCCGGTGACGCGGCGCTCAACGGGCATTCCCGATTGACCGAAAGCGTTATTCGGGGACGGCTCCGGTGCATGGTTAGGCGGGTTTGTCGTCATGCTCTAATCTCTTCCCCATGCTCACAACATCATCAATCGAATAACCGAGACGCTTGTAAAAATCAATAACGCCGTGATTGGAAGTCCGAACCTGCAAATTGATCTTCGGACAACCTGCGGCACGAAGCAACCGCTCCGCCTCCTCGACAATGGCTCGCGCCAGACCATGCCGCTGATGCTCTGGAGCAACCGCCAAATAATTCAGCCAGCCGCGATGTCCCTCGTAACCAGCTATCACACACGCAACAACCTGGCCGTCGAGTAAGCCAACCAAAAACAAGTCGCGTCTCACGCCAAGCTTGCGTCTTATATCTTTGCGTGGGTCGTTCCAAGGTCGAACCAAGTCACATCGCTGCCAAAGCGAAATAACCGCCGTCTCATCTTCAAGCTGGAATGGTCGAATTTCCATGAGCGTGTCGAGCCGCCTAACGTCCAGAGCTCAGGCACGCGGGATCGGTGACATCCGCCAACCGGCGACTTCCCGGCAAACTGAAGGCGCCATCCCGCGTTGCCTGAAGCGATTTGTTAGGTGGCTTTTTCATCGAACACCCAATGCCAAGGCTCGTAAATCACTCCGAACTGATTGCCTCTCGGATACGTCAACCGAAATCCAAAATCCTGACCTTTGCGCGCCAGCCAATCAAACGCCGGAGTCTGCTCGAACTCTTCGGTGACCGGAGGACAGCCGGGCGTGCCGACATCAATCGCACGTCCCGTGTGATGCTCACTAAAACCGGGCAGTGCGCTCACGCAAATAATCTGCTCAACCGTCAATCCGGCGGCGAGCTTTCGCTCAACAAGCTTACGCTGATAATCAAAGCTACGAAAGCCGGAAATCGCCATCATGACCACGGCGTCTATCTTGGCAGTTGCAAGCATGGCCTGCCATTGTGATGCCGCTCGCCGCTCTAACCTTTGCTCTCGCCCAAACATGTCCGAACCGATAGAAACCAGATCGTCACACTCTTCGCGAAGTGGTCTGCGACGTTGTGTCACGAAAGAAATCGGAAGACCCAACTCTCTGAGCGTTTGTATCGCTCGCTCTTCATATGATGATGGAACGCACATGACGCTCGAAGCCACCTAACATTGTTATTCACCGGAACTCAGCCACTCCGGCTGGAGGCTAGAATTCTGTAGGCTCATGTAGCCATCTTTATCCTGACCCGTCAGCGTGTCAAACTCATTTTCAACAGGTTACGCCCCTAGCCAGACCGTGCAACATCCATCTCCATGCGGCATTTCTTCGTTGTATAACACCCCGACAAAAGCCGAAGTGAGTTCGGCTTTAGCCAAACTGTTATATGGATGGTTCTGCGCCAAAATGACACCAGCTGCCGCGCCATCTACGTCCTTGAACGATAAAATCAGTTCGCCCTGCTCAATAGTAAATTGGCTCGCGTTGCTCAATCGGACGAATCGCGCGGCAAATTCGCGGTCTCCATTGACGATGATCATTTCCCGCGCGCGGACGCCTGACGCTCATGCTGGCGGCGGCGGCTAACGCCACCGCTACGCCAGCACCGGGCCGCCAGCTCAGGTTTGCGAAAGGTTTCTCACGGCGGCCCTTTCGCTACAGCGCGCGCGCCATGGACATCGCAGGTTATCGAATGGTTTTCGTGCCTTCCAGCCGTTCAGGTTGGCGGATGATTTAGCGCGCTGTCAGGCGTGGTAACCTCGTCGCTGGCGCTCCTCGCTTGAAAAGGCAAGCACCCCGGCGCTCACAGAGCGGCCACTTGCGTTCGTGCCTCACGCCAAGTATCCGCACTGTTCGGCCCGCGGCCTGGCCGGACTAGCCAGTTTGCCGCCTCTCCATTCCGCTACACTGCAACTGCGCAGGCTTCGTTTCCGTTCCACTGCATTCCGAAGTCGTTAAAGCTGACGAGACCGGATGAAACCGGCCGCGCCCGATGGTGCCAGTCCGGAACAATGGCAGGTGCGGCAAGATGGCCAGTCCGGCACGGACCCTCGTCGCTGCGCTCCTCGCGCGGCTCGAACCGTCACTGCGTTTCCGGTTCTCGCTGATCGCGCTCGGAGGGCAGCAAGAAACGCAAGCAGGCCGCGATGCTCCGCATATCGGCCAGGGCACGGCAATATGGCCGCGAGACTACGTCCGGCCAAGACCAGCATTAGCCCGCGATGCTGCGCACGGGCAAGACACCAGCAGTAGCACCGCAAGGCTTCGCCCGGTGCAAGGCGTCAGCAGTAATCGTGAGATCGGTCATTTCTGCACCGCCTCCATTACGCTGGCTCCATTGCGGCGGACAGAAACAACCGAACTCACTGTGAAAACCTAAGTGGTCTGACACTCCGCTGTTGGGCTACGCGATCTGCTCGGATCGGTTGCCCTGTTCCCACATCCGTCCAGCAGAAGCGCTTCGCTCCAATCAGCGGAGAGTCAGGTAATATGGCTGGCGCTATCGCGACTGCGCCTGGTGGCCGTGACGCAGTCACCCCGGCAAAATCTCGATTGCTTCGCGGCGGGTTGGCATGCAGGAATGCTTCCGGGACCGCACACAACACATATTGTGCGTGAC
>Ga0302280_1001981_pt1 | contig 16240 bp, 16 predicted proteins | sample III_Fen_E1_1_FD_198771 | JGI IMG/M metagenome (GOLD analysis project Ga0302280, IMG submission 198771) | Peat permafrost microbial communities from Stordalen Mire near Abisko, Sweden - III_Fen_E1_1 | ecosystem: Environmental > Terrestrial > Soil > Wetlands > Permafrost | place: Sweden: Abisko... | reverse complement strand
TGCTTTTACTCCAGGCACTTGATCAAATACTCAAGACATTAGAGGTCACCGCCAACTTCGTCCCCTCTGGTAGAACCTATCGATTTATATCCTAACCTGATTTATCCATCTTCCAATTAGTCATCAACCTTCCTCTCCAGTAGCTATACAAGAGGCTTGGACTAAATGCATTATTTCGCAAGCTCTTTTTCCAACTTGGCAATTTCTCCATCAATCTCAGACTAATTCTCCTTTTCTGCCTGCTGAAACACTTGCAACAGTTCCTACAGGTTTTCATCTTGCCTTGAGAGTGCGTCCTTGATTTATTTCTTCTTCTTCAGCAATTGTCTATGCCTTCTATTTTCCTTAAATTTGCTATATATTAACTTAGTTTTCTTTAACTTATCCTTTCTGATAACCTACTCTAACTCCAGAGCCTTCCATTGCATCAGCATTTCTTTTGTCCATATTTATGCTTATTTATCAGTTTTCGTGGCTTTTTACAAAGTTTGTAGGTATGACTAAGAAAAAAGGCTATGCATGTCCTTTTCAAATTATGGGCATGAGGCCAATGCACTCTGAACACTGTTCAATTTTGAACCTGACGCGGAGGGGAGCGCTTCTGAGATGGCTCCGATGTATTGCAGTCTTTTCAACTCCTCCTGTTCGATTCTCTTGAAGTAATGAGAGTGGATGTGATGCCAGAACTGGCGAAGGAGGACCTCATTGGAGTTGTTCTCAATATTGGTCTGGGGGTAGGAAACCTTAAAATAGGTGCTGAGTTAGAGAGGAAGGAGAAGATTAAGATCGCCGAGAACGATCATAGACTGAAATTTACCCATGAATGTCGTCCTTAAAATGAAAGTTGCAGTCCTTAGAGTTCAGGCGTATCAATTTTTCAAGCAAGGCCATGCTTTATGACTCTCTTTTCGCGCTATTTTCCTCCGTTTACATAAATAAAAATACAATAGAAACGATCATTTCAACTCAATCCAATGCCGTTGGGACAATCCCCTCCTCAACATCAACTCAGTCTCAATAATCAACTCTTGTTCTCATCATTCCTGCTCCAGAAACTTACTTCACAAAGGCTTAATCTTAAATAAATTCCTTCTTGAATTTAACTTACCCGCTAGCGCGAACAAAAGTTGAAGCTGACTCGGTTGCGACTATAATTTGCAATAAATTTGACAATTAAGTGAGTTAGGATCAGCCCTTGTAAAAGCAAGAAACTAATCGAAGAGTAGCTTTCAGGAAAGGTTTACTTCAATAAATTTGAAGCCTTTTGATTGGATTCACTATGTTCTTCACAATGCTTATGATTGAAAAATAATATGTTTGCTCTTTATTCAGTTCAAACTGTAGGAGCCGCAATAGATGAACGTCTTGGACATTTGCATTTCTTCTTGCTTAAGATTTATCCATTCTTTCATCCGAAAATCCTTAATTCTCAATTGTGCGATAAGAATTTTCAATATTGGACGAATTAAAGCAATATTTTTAATTTTTATTGGTTTACCACCGTCCAATGAAGTATTGTAAGCCTAAGTTGTTGTTCTCTTAACAATGTGCCGATCTGCAGAGATGAAAGTAATAACAATTGGTATATGTATATCTCCAAGATTATTTGGTGCATATCTCGTTCCATAATTGAGGTAATCAAATCTGAGTGAGCCTATTAAAAGTAACTCATCGAGTAATGGTTGAATATTTTTCTCCCGATAAAGTAAATAGATGGAACTGAAATGCTTCAAGTATTGATTGACTGAAAATCCTCCTGTTCTCTAAAAGATTGACTCTACTCAGTCTAAGAAGTGTTCATTGATGAAGATTTAATTATTCTGAACTTATGAAATGTTCTTTTCTCTCCAAAGGTTATGTAATCATAAAACTATTAACTCTTAGAAATATATTTTTTAATAATTCGCAATAAAGTGATTGTAATCAATCGTTCTTGTTCCCCCCTCATATTTTTATACAGCCAAACATTTGCTTAACATAATAAATCAGCCAAAAGGACAGAGGGCGTGAGCACATTACCAAAGGAGTCTTTTTGATGTCGGTCATATCTACTGAATAAATTGTGATTTTGGTGTGCAATAGGTGTCTTTTCTAAAAATGCAATATTTTCCGTAATATATATATAGTTAACTTCTTTGCGATGGAAACCAGTCCAAAAAACTTCTATTTTTGCGACGACGAAAAAATATAGCTGTGCGGTGATCCCCTTCATCACTTGGTATAAAACAACTAGATGGTCTAATTGTGCGAGGAGCGCGAGGAGTAGTCCACAGAACGAAACATACAGTTAAAGTACTACTTGGAGTTCAAAAAAATATACTTCACCTCCTATAAACTATGGGCAGAGATACGCAAACAGGTGAAAGTCAAGGAAGGGCTTGCTGGGAGAATTAGCCATTTGGAGGTAAACTACTGATCATTTAGACTCAACTTATTGCCCTGCACAGGAACAGAAGAAATTAAGAGGTATAGGAAGAGGCCGATTAAGCTTAGGTCTCATCCAGGAGAAAAAATGCTAAAAGGACAAGAAGAACTGCTGAGGAAATTGAGCGCAAGCACTGTTGTCAGGCTGAGTTCTGCGACCGCGTCTATGGTTCCGAAGGATCCCTTCAGCAGCACATCAAGCTAAAACACCCAGAATTATACAAGGGCGACCAAGAATAAGAAATATGAGTACTTTCCTCATTATTAATAACTTTACTTTCACCAAGAATTAATGATAAAATTTATTGGGAGCTTATTCTCTTTCCAACTAAACAACAAGTCTGTTTGTTGGCTTGAGATCGCTTATGAATAATTTGGTTGGACAACTGATCGATGATCGCTGATAAATATTTTAACCAATTATTGCCAATTTATTTATCATAATGCTTGCATTTTTGGCATAATCATTAATTACATTTATGAAAAAATAATCGTATTTATAGTTAATGATAAAAAACAAAAATTGGTAGTTGCTGACCCTTATCAGCTGTAATTTAGATGCTTGTGCTTCTGAATTATTGGTTGGAGGGGACTTGGATATATTTCCAGAAACTAGTTTTACTCACTAAGAGATTAGATGTTTGAGACTTAAGTCTCCTTGCACTTGAGGTTAAAACTTTTGGCCTTCTATAGAAAGGCATTGAGTTCATGCAGCTCATTGTTTTACTCAATAAATTCCTGAAAATTCAGTTTAATTTCACTGATTTAATGACACCTCTCCCTGAATATATCCGAAATCTCCTCTTTTTGATCCCCACTGTTGAGTTAAAACATTTTGTTGCAGCTGTCTGTCATCTCTGCAAATAATATAAGTAATTTCTGCTTGAGTTCAAGCATAAATTGACAAAGTCTACTATAGGGTGAAGTAGTATTGACTGAAGACCCTATTAATTTGTTCTAAAGGTATATGATTTGCTAAGTCAGTATTTATATCTCCAAAGGAGCAATAATTCGACGATACTACTCGCTGGCTGCTTACAGTTTGGAAACTGCTTGATTGATTGACGCAATGACAGCCTTATCTGAGTTCTTTTAGTTCTTTTTCATGACTGTCGCACATACTTAGTTTTTGACTCTTGAATTTACATTTTCCTCTTCTGTTGTTTTAAGCGATTCTCTCTTATCTATTTTTAACAGTTATTTATTAGCAGTAGTAGCATTTGTGATGTTAGTTAAAGTCTTAAGTGCTCTATCCTGTCCAAGTCTGATTACTTTCTTAACTCCATTGTTTTTCTCAACTTTGTTCTCCTTCTTCTCTTGTAGTTTATCTTCAAGTGTTTTCACCCGATTCTCTAGTATATTCTTTTCCTCCTGCAGTTTCTAGTTTTCATTCTTTAATTAGAACATACGCTTATTCATAAACTAATTATATTCCGGCAATTTTTATTACTTTTTGAATAGAAAACCATTTTTTACAGAATTCTTTTTTATGTTGTTGTACCGACTTTTGACGGAGGAGTATTTTTAGACTGAACCAGTTGAAAAGAACTATCGTAGGTCTACTTTTGATTTTGGTGACCTAAACTCCTCTATGGGGTTGAAATGGAACATTTACTAAGCGGCTATTATCTCTTTTCTTCGCTTCAGAACGTCTTTTATTTATTTACAATTTTTGCAATCAGATTACTCATTAATCATAATTTCATTAATTTGACTGATTTTCAATTCGGCTTCCTCCAGAGATTATTTTAATAGTCTAAGCCTTTCTTATTTGGTTCCCTTAAACTTATTAATGTTATAAGCGATTGATGCCTGGGTCTGCACTTTTTGAGCTCTCTGTGCAAACTTAATCGAAGATATCGTTTATTCGATGGTTTCCTAATTGACAGAACAAGTAACTATAAGTCTAGTTATTGAATTCCCCATCAAAGATTCCTTTAGGATACGAGTTAATTTTGACTCTCTATAGGGTATATGCTCGCTATTTTTAACCAAAGCACTGATAGTGTTACCCAAACAGCTCAAGGAAAGATTGATCTTTTTCGCTTACTCCAATCCTTCTCCTTGCACCTTGCTCTTGAACACCTTTTCACTTCCCGCTAAATCTACCAAATTAAATTTACACTTAATAGGTTTCCCTTCATGGTCAATCTTTTCGAGATAGAGTGTAAACACGATATGTGACCTTGATGATGACTCATTTAGGTTTGTTTCTCGTATCTTCTTGAGATGGTTTCCTTTCTGAATGAGCCGCAGAGTGTCTTCTCTTGTCTTGACCTGATGCAGGCTCAAGTTTTGAATTGTATAGTTATTCAGAACCTCCTTTATTTTTAACTCAAGATCACTACCATTTGAAAGCAAATCAATTAGATTTTACTTATAAATCTCAATCATGGAACAACTCAGTTTGCTATTAGAGTCCAATTTAGAAAAAATTTCTTCAACAACACAAGGCACAAGTCCGTCATCATTGCCAAACATAGTAAATGTCTTACCGCTTCCTGTACTTCCATAAGCAAAGATAGTGCCGTTATACCCTTCGAGGAACTGATTTGTGACTTCCTTGCCCAAGACTTCGTATACTTACATCTAGATTACATTTTAGATACTTGAGGGGTAAGTGGCTAAAAAATGAAGTCAAATTTATAAACAGCTCTATCGCATATGATAGTCTGGTTGTTATACATCTCCAGCGGCATGCTCACTGGAGTCTTATTGGGTTTTATTCTGAGATAGCTTCTGATGTTTAAGCCCTTATTTGTGGGCATCAGCGATTACTTGGTTGTTAGCAAAAATTAATTAATGCCGGTCCGTTCAGTTAGCAGCAGTTACGTGCTCTATTGCTCCTTTTATTTGCTTTTCGACTCGTTCTCTTTCGTTCTGAAATTGGTTGGATTGGAGGAATTACTATGACTGAGAATTTTGAGTTTGAGGTCGATGCGTAGTGGCGATTCATTTTATCGTTCACTGAGTTTATTCTTGTGTGAGAGTGGAGCATTGACAAAGGCTAAATCGATATTTTTGATGGTTGATGGATTCTTCATAATACCAAACTGACGTTATTAATATCATTTAAATTGATGTTATTGGTGAACTATAATTTCAAATTATAAATAAGTCAGTTAATTCGGAAATGGGCAACGGCACTACTACCAGCAGTAACTAGGCTGATATCGACCTTACTCATGAATACAAGTAGTTAAAAAAATAGCAATATGGCGTGGTGTTGCTTCACCGCCAAACCAAAACCACCTATCTCCTCAAGGAATTCGCTTTTTGCTTGGATAGGCAGCTGTAAGAGGAAAAGAAAAGGTTTTAACGAGAAATAGAACATCATCAATCTGATAATATTTTGAGTGTGGTCAAATTCAAACTTGTCACCATTCATGGCTTGTGCTCCACCTCTCATAAGATATACGCCATCTATTAATACCCTCAAGTCACGCTTCAGGATTAGATATATGCTAGGCAAAAGGAGCACAAACGATTTGATGAGCATGAGCTATGGAGTATTTTGCAAAGCTGCAATTTGGCGTTGCCTCTGCTCAAATCCACCATCAGTCTCAATTCGACACAAGTGTTCATCACTTGCGATGGAGAAATCAAAATTATTCACAACGATATGATCGATTAGAATTATCGATTCGCCATCAACCCTCTTTATTACTACGCTCCTTAAAAATTAACTAATTTTAATAAAAATGATAGTGAAGAGGGTTTATTGAAATAGGTTGTTTTTAGTTTAGGCATGACCATTCTGGAGGCTGCGACTCTCGATAAGATAAGTCATTGCTATGACTATAGCCAACACCTTTTCCTTAGCAACAATCTAGAGTCATTGATTTCAAGTTTAAGTGGAATTTATTCTTAATAATTTACTAACTTGCTCTTTCAAATGCTATAAACTGATCCAGATCAAAGATTTTCTTTTGCTGACATACAGAAGCAGCTTGATATTTCCTATAAGAGCCAAAGTAACTAAAAGTGCTCTCAAAGCGATATTTCAAGCACTGATAGACCCTAAAACGCAAAAATTAGCCATCAAAAGAGTGTCTCCTAAATATCCGATACCAATTCCTTAAAAAAATCTGTGAATACTAAAAGATCTAATAAGTAAATTATCAAGACTGAGGGCAACATCATTAATTTGCGACCATCGCATCGGGCATAAAGACAAAAAAAGATAGGCATAAAGGTCGGGCTGTAAAAGCAAAAGATGACTGTGAATAATCTTGAACCTCAGATAATAAGTCAAACCATCAGTAATAGTTTGTACACTGACCCCAATTTAATCGCCATGATTCGGAAGGATTTGGATGATATCAGTAAACTGAAGCAGAGTTCTCAGCAATAAACCCAAAAATATACCTTCCTCTACCCAGGGGTCGATTCTGTTTTTTCTTCTGTCAAGGATAGCAAACAAAACAAGGAAGCATCGTTCGAAAATCGTGTCCTTGCAGATAAAAATACTAACTGTCAGCAAAATATCAAAGAGCTGTGCGTTGATGATAAATCGCTGAGACAATCCAAAGAAATATTTATTGAGCAGCAAATTTAGATGCAGATGAAGCAGCTGAAGAAAAGCGTGTAAAACATTACCTATACTCGATTTAAAGATGAGCAGGGTCGAAGATATGAGGGGTATGTAGTAAACGGCAAGAAATAAGGCAAAGGAAAACTGACGTTTCCTGATGGAGCTTTATATAAGGGATAATTTAAAGATGATTGCATGAATGGTCAAGGAACTCTTTATTACAATACGAAACAGCCCGCCTATTAAGGAATGTGGGAAAAGGATCAATTTCACGGTCATGGTATTCTCTACAACCAGAACCCAGTTATGCTCCACCAATCGTTTAACTTTAAAGACTTCGAGGAAGTTGACGAATATTGGGTCAAATATGAGGGTAAATGTATTTTTATTCAGGTGAATTCAACTACGATTAAAAATGTGGATTGGGAAAGCTATACCTGACAAACGGAGAGTAAATATAGGCCATGTTCCAGAACGATAACATCCACGGCCAAGGTCGCTTTGTTGATATATACGGACAGGAGACGAATGGGACTTGGGAAATGAATAGGCTAGTGGTCACGAGCGAACAATGAATTAATTAGTGATCTTAATGAATTAATTTAAGATATTATATGATATTCACTGAATAGGAGATTTTGCATTAATCACTCAGTTTTTATGACTTCTTGGGAAGTTTGCGATTCCATAGTCATTTTGAATAGCTCAAAAGCTTCGGCTCGTTTGCTTTGAGGGACTTGGTGGGATGCTCCCTTGATAATGGCGAACAACACACCATTGTAGATTTGAGTCCATCCTGCGTGCTGATCATTTGCGAAAAATGGAGTACTAAATCACATAAACTCTACTAAATGTTGGATTATTTAAGATTTAGCAATGCCATGTTCTTCATAGTGTCAGTGTAAGGGACCACATCATCCCAATCTCCACTGTAAAGCACAATGTGATAGGTATCCAACTTGGTCAACAAAGTGCGATACTCTTTCATCGATCCACCAAGAGAAATTGAATATTTGGCAGTAATATTGTCAGCCTAGATTAATGAATAGGTACGCATGGTCCATTCCAAATCACACCATCAGCCGCATGATACTCCTTTGCATGAGCTTTGAAGTAATTAAAAATGCCATCAAAGTAGGCGCAAGTTGGTCCATTTTTAGTCTCTTCTTTGTTATATACTCCTTTATTTCTTGCCAAATTTTTAATAATACTTCCCTGATTGACGATGTTTTTCTTGGCAGAATCGCCTCCAGTCATGAACGAATCATTATAGTAGCAATAACTATAAACATTGTAGGGATTGATTTCATCAACATTTGCGTTATAGCGAGTGTTGAAATATCGACATCCTGCAGAGTCAGGATCGATAAAGCAGGAACCTCTGTAGTAGGGCACGATATCCATATCGACAAATTCATGATCAATCATGAAATCAATGCTGCTTTTTTAGAGCTCACCATTCTAGAAATTCATTACTCCATTGCCAACCAAAATACCCTTTAGGTTAATAGGCTTGCCCTTTTTATTATTCTCATCGATTTTTAGAGCAAGATCGGGAATGTATTTCCCAGCATAGGACTCTCCAGCAATCCAAAAGGCATTGTTTGAGTATTAAGGGAAACCCGCAAAGAAACTCAGCAGCCCATTTAAATTATCATTGGCTGTTGTAGCGTCGTTGTAAGTGAAGTTAGCTTCGGTGTTTATGGAGTAGCCCACTCCTGCAGGAGACTCAATAAAGAGCAAATGAGATAGCTTATTCCAAGAATACGGATTTTCCTTCAATTTATCACCCACTTTATAGTCATGACCTTCGTCTAAGTAGTAAGGACCAATTTCCTGCAAAAATCCTGAATAGATATTACATTTACCTAGAAGGGAGGAACAGCCTGGCCCTCCGTTAAGCCACAGAGTGACTGGAATTTTATCGGCACTTGCCATGCTGGAGGATTCAACGAACACATAATGTAGTTTCCTGCTGTCGCTATTCGTGTTGAGATATCCTGAATATACCTTTTGTGTGAAGGGAGTGGGATAACCCTGTATAATTCTAAGAGTACGGGAACCTGCTAAACGAGATCCTTATTAATGGCAGCGAGCGTACATACCGCCAGTACGAAGATGATGGCAAAGGATTTGGGAATCATGATCAAATATTGTCAATAATATATCTACAATCAGAAATAGACTGTCTATCACATAGTTATTCATATCATTAAGTCATCAATCGTTACTTATGTGAGGTTTCCAGCTCGAAATCGCATTGGTCCAGTCCTCACCAGTGCGATTGAAAATTAGAGGAGTTGGAGTCAAGTTGAAAAATGGGTGCTACATTCTGATTGGATACTACAGCCCTTTATCAGTGAACATAAAAGATAGATTACTCTCTACACTATCTCTTCTCGCCATAGAAATTTTGGGTGTTTCTCTGCCCATGAAGATGGATTCCATTAGGGCCCTCTGAGATGCATCAGGGAGAGTATCATTTCTCTCTGTCAACTATACTTTCATTGCTTGGTGTTATAATTAATCTTTTTGCTGCAATAATTAGTCTTTCTGAGTCTGCCCTTTTTTCAATTATTTCTTGTAATCTAATACTTTTTCCTCTTATATTTTGACTCTATCTTGCCTCTATGACTCCGATTCATCGATACTTATTGAGACCTTGAAGTCCGAATCCCCATCATTATTAACTTGTTTGGCCAATCTTGGTCTGCTCTGCTTGATACCTCGATTTCCCCTAAAATGCTGGTTAACTCTTTTGAATTGATGAATCTCCTCAACTAACTCTTTGATTTCCAGCTTCTGCTCTTCGCTTATAGTATCCTCGTCTAAATTCAAGTGCAAAATAGCATTTTTAAGTCCTACATTGATCTATACATACTAAGCGCGATATTTTATTGCTAACTCCTGTTGGCTTCTTCCTTCTTATATGAATTTTCAGTAAACTCTATCAGTCGATAAATGAAACCTACGTTTATTAGTTTCAGTGTCTTCCGATAGTGTTCCCAACTGAATTTATTCAGTTGCCGAACTGATTTCCGCATCCTAGAATAAAGCATGTTCTTCACGCAGTTTTCAGTTCTAAATCATGAACAGGATACCTGCCGGGGATCATTCTGGAGAGGAAAGCCCAGCGGTTGCCATGCTAAGAATGAAGTTGAATAAGGAGTTCCTCTTCCGCATGCGTCCATTTCTCCTTTCTGATTCCGCCCTTGAGGTGATTATGATACCTCTCTCGGCACTGCTTGCCATTCCTTCCATCAATGTCATAGTCATCCTTCATCATTTTGGCGACATCAGTCCATTTTTTGATGCCCATATCTTCATATATCTTTTTCAATATATCGTCTTCCTATGTCAGGTATGGCTTACTTATTGCTTCCATATCTTCCTTTCGCTCATTGTGAGGGTTGATCAAATAATTATAATTTTCTGCGTATTTTCGAGACAAAAAATAACATTCAAATCTACTTCCCTCCATCGCTTGAAAGGATTTATGATTTGAAGAAAAATAATAAGGATGAATAATTAGGATTCATCAATTCGAAAGTCATAAATATAGCTGCACGGTAGTAAAATCACCAAAGACGACGGCCAGTCTTTCTCTCCTTCCTGTACCGGTTGGGAATACGATTGCCAAATCTCCAAAAATCACCCCATTTTAACTTACTTCCTTATTTGTACTACGGGCCATGACTTCTACCGGTGATTCTTTTCTAAAAACGGCCGCTCTTGCTGCACAAAGTGTAAATATAATGTCCCCCTCTTCTCATCAATGGGAAAAGAACTCTATCCCACTCATGAGTAATGTTAGGCTCCACATATTTGGGAATTTCAACTTGGCTTTGGCTGCTTTCATCCTCCAGCTTTTGTATGATGATATAGCTATATTTTTATAGCTTGACAGAGTTATCAGAAGGAAGTTTACCAAAGACTTATCGAGGGTACATACCTGTAGGCTGGTCGAAGTGGCACCAATGCTTTGAATTAGCTAGAGGACATTTCATGTGATGAGGGCAAGGGGCAGCTATTCGTACCTTTTTAGTCAGAGCCCACTTCCTTGTCTGGTGAATCAATCGAGAGCCGTAAGGGTTGCCATATTCCACCATAACTAAAAATCCATTTGTTTTGACTTTGGAATAAAGGGACTCCAAGTAGACAGTTGTCAATTCAGGGCGAATTTAGTTGAGGACGTACCCACAGTAGACAATGTCAACTTGCCGCACTTGTGAAGATAGTTCTGCTAAAGATTAAAAATGAACTATTTTCGTATATTCAGTCAAGTACTTGCCCAGCTTTCGCATTTTGCCTGCAGGTTCTACGCTAAACACAGATCCTGTATCTCCATAAGTCTCGATGAAAGCAACGGATCCAGATGAGAGTCCAGCTCCAAAATCAATAAATGACACTGGTTTAAATTCTGGGAACATTTTTCTAATTTCGCTGATGACTCTAAAAGCAACAGCATAGGTCCTGGGTACTCGATTGAGCAAATAGGAGACAACAATGTTTTGGGAGTACTTAATTTCTGGTTCAATGGGATCAGCCTCTATCTTCTGCTTTGTTTCTTCTCTTGACTCGAATATCTTTTCCTTGCTAGTGAGGTAGATCTGCTCTACTTTGCGGTGGAAAGGCAGTTTATCCTCCAGTTTTTAGAAATTGAGGTTCGGATACTCTTCATAGTTGATTTTTTGTTAGTTGTAGCGCAATCGCATGAGGTTGCTGAAATGAAAGGCAATATCTCTGAGCTGTGTCTGGTCGTACTTGTGCATCACCTTCTGCACTTGCTTCATGTATTCGTATGGAAGGTATTGTTAAATTAGCCTCACGTGGGACAGCCGGGCTAACCGATCATTTTCCGTGACCAAATGCGTGGTTTGAGCCTATTGAAATTTCTTTTACTTGGCTTATTTAAGCATGTCGAGATGCTTGTATATCTTAAAAGTTAAAAACTTTTCCTTCATGTTGGGTTTGTTTCGTTTCTACATTTTCGGAGGCGCTTTCTCCTTGCCAGACATAAAGTCTTCATCCTACTCTTCTTCCTCTTTTTTATCTTTGGAAGAATTTCTCAAATGACTGCGCTGCCTGTTGAGATTATCACTCCTGCTCCTGCCTTGAAACTTGTCCTTGAAGAGATCCACAACATTCCTGGATCCTCCCTATTGCATGCGATACTGTCCCATTTAGGTGATTTAATCCTCGGTAAACTTGATTTTATCAAGGTTTTACATTTCCTGCGGTGGCTGTCTGTTTTTGGTGCCTCGGATAAAACGCACCAGCTGAGTTGATAGTTGCCTCATTAAATTTAATAGTGATCGCTATCCAAATTATAGATCCGATCATGCAATTATTATTTAGCAGTCAGATAATCATCGGGATGCCCTTCAGTTTCATAGATGGACAATTTGAACTTAAATTGTTAAACTCATCTAGAAACCAAATTAACTACCATAAACATCACCGTTGAGCCTTGGGCAAAGCTTAATTGACTTTGGCGATGGAAAGATGAGATCGCGACATAATTGAGCAATTGCATCAATTCATAGATTTAAAATAGTTTATATCGTTAGATTATGAACGATCGTGCTCCCAAAGCCAAGAAGCACTCCACCGCACAGGTGCGGCCTGTGCCTATCGATAAATTCACATCCACCACTGCAGTTAAACAAATGGGCTGCCTTCCTAAGAATCAGCCTAATATCGCCCAGTACTCTCATTACGGTCATCCTCGGCACAATTAATAACGTCTCGAAAACGGCAAGGAAAATCGATGCCGTGATAACGATCCACATTTGCTCTCGACTCGAGATGCTCCTCGTCCTCGCAACATTCTCCTTAATCCTCGGAAAAGTCATCAGCCGGAAGAGGAGGATAATCTAAGAAGAACGCAGAAAAGGACCAGAAGAATAAGGGAAGAAAGACGTAGAAACGAATGGGTATCAGTCGAGGAGGAAGGAGTATTGGGTTGCAACTAACACCTTAACTCCCAAATTTTTAGACCAGGACTAAGTCTGTCCGCTCAAAGCCATCGCAAAGTGGGTAGTTTAGAGTTTATCTAGTTAGGCGAGACAGGATCGCGCCAGTTGAGCGCAGAAGAACAGTTAACTGAGTTCGAACGCAGACTGCCAAGTCTGTCTTGGAAATAACAGTCAGATTCATTAAATGAGCTCGTGCGCCGAGAGGAAGACTACTCTCGAAGTCAATATTATACGAGTTATTTATCTCGGCAGATCAACTTAACGTGGATGAAAAGGGCTCTTGTGCTCGATTGGGTTATGCTGTTAGCTGCCTAACTAAACTGCCGTAGAGAGGCCTTTGCAAATTCTGTTAATATACTTGACAGATTTCTTGCTGCTTCGCCTCCACTTGCTCAAGAGAAACTTCAATGTTTAGGGGCAGCCTGCCTCATGATCGCTGAAAAGCTGGAGGACAATGCGCGTGTGCGATCGTCTTGCTTCCATGAGCCTATAAGCTAACAACACTCCCTTTAAGAGCTTTTAAATATCGAGACTTAGATAACCCTAACTTTGCAGTTCAAACTGCGTGCCCCTACAGTTAATGCATGGGCTAATCGACTTTGCGCTCAATGGGACCTTTATGTCGCCAGTAAAGACCTATCCAGTTCATTCAATTTCGGCAGTGTGCGATTTAAAGGTGCCGACTAAGAGGTAAGCATTCTTCAACTCAGAGCTATATGAACTTTAGATGGATGGCGCAGTACATTGACTTTGCTCTACTCGATATACAAACTCTGCAGTATAAGAATCGCACATTAGCTGCCGCCTTTCTCTACTTGACTCTATTGCTCCGACTAAACCTGCATGCGGCTGAAGAAGTGGCAACAACACTGCGCTATCGTTCGCAATTCGTACTCTAACAGTCGCCTTTCAACATATTTTACAGTAACTTTCTTTTTGACTCTTTTGGTTTTCCACTGCAGGATATCCTACCAACTGTGCAGTATTGTTCAATATTTGTGGTTCTGCCCGTTAGTTTCGAATTGCCTGTATTAGTTCAATAAGGCTAAGCAATGAGTTTCGAGGAATATTGCGGTCTACAAACATGCAATCCTAGCAATCGTAGTGCGCTGCAAAAGTTGGACCGCACCTTTTGGTGATGATAATTCGATTCTTAATTCACCATTCATACATATAATCAAATGATTTTAGCTTAGCTGCTACAATCTCTAAACTAGATTTTAATTGAGTTAACATTATCCATAGTTTTAAATCATAATGTGGAGATGCATCAAATTGGCAAAGCCTTTAGTTTTTACGATGGCAGGGTACTGGATGATTTCACGGGATTACAAAATGGCAACGTCCTCTGCACCCTTCGTGATAACTGACAACCGTAGTTCTGGAGGTTTGATAAAAGAGATGCGTCTGAAAGATAACTAACTGTCTGTTTTCCAATTGATATTCATGGTAATAAAACGATACTACAAGGGTCTCATGCGTGTGAGCTTTAAGATGTGGCTAAAGTTTTTCTATGACCACAGCGTGTACATACTTTCACTCATCTTTTTATTATTAGTCTGATCACTGCTCTAGAATTAACTTAGATTATCTATAAATTCCAAGCTTCAGTTATAATTCAGGAAAAGAGATAATTCTCAAACTTAATTGTTATGAATAAACAATGAAGAATGACAAAGAAGGATACAATCACTCACAGGCCAATTTAAAATCAAACTCGCTCATGGCTATTCCAAAAGCCTGGAACAGACTCAGCGGATACCTGAACTAAAGCGAGAAGGTGTTGTCGTCCACCTTGCCAAAAGTTATTACATTTGGCAGTTCGACTTCACTTTCTTCATTTTTGTCTTCTACCAAGATGAAATTTTTGATTGACGCCTGTTTTACGCGACCTCCGAAGTTAAGGGCAAATGATTGCAGTCTTTCGTTCCATTTGGGCTCTTTATTTTTGTACAGGACTACTGCTGGCTCTGTCAAACTCGAGAGTGATTATCCCTCTGAAAATTTGTAAAAATCAAAATCTTATAAGCATTTGGCTCGAGGTAAGATAACCTTTAATTTGCGAGGACCATTCATTCCCAAAAAGTTACTTTCGTATTAAATATGGGCCATGTTGGCTCTATATTTTGAACGATCGTAGTCTTTTCCCGGCTGTTGTCCGTTGTCATAGAGTTGATAGATGGAACCTGTAGCGTTGCCTCTCAATTTTCCTAGATAGGAGGGGTTATTTTTATCCATTTCCTTAGTGAGACTGATATAGTAGTTGCACCCAATGCAGCCTCGTTGATTTTCGCAAAAGAGGATGGGTCTTTGATCTTCTCCAATCGCTTGAAAATACTCACTAAAACCACTTTGATAGCGCTTAAAATAAACAAAAGAGTGCTGATTGGGTTTCAAAGGTTCGTAAATGACCGTGCGCCGCTCATCTTTATTAAAACCCGCTTTTTGTATGACTAAGTGCATCATCACATAGTCGTCCAACGATTTTTTGCCCTCCTCTTTCTTTGATACCATTTATTGCATGGCCTTCATTTACTTTTCCTCCGTTTCCTATTCGTCTGATGACTTGAGTTCTCGTTCTTCCTGTCTCGTGGGTGATTAAAGCTTCATCACCGCCAGCTTTTGCTGAACTGTAAGCTATTACTACTCCTTCTATTGCTTCTACTACTTTTACTACTGAATATCCTCGTCTGAATCAATCATCTTTTTCTTCCTGCGACCCTGCTTGCGATTATTCTTTTTTTCCGAGGGCTCAGGCATAAACTATCTTTCTTCTCCTTTGGTGGGAGAGCTTTAAAACTTTGTGGGGGAGTTGTCTTCGACAATGTCCTCCTCTGCAAAATCCATGAGATTATAATTTTGGTGTTTGGCCAAATTGTCTTGCAAAATATTTTTTTGAAGTTGATGTGGGTCGAACATGTCTTCCTGTTTTTCCTAAATTTTATTTGCGACATCCATGACTCCAATTTAATTTTCTTCCTCCTTGTCAATAAACTTCTTCTCCCGATCTAGATAAGTAATGTGGTACTTCTCCTGCCTCTGTTTTTAATTGCGCTCATGAAGTATCAAAATATAATTATTAAAATCATCAACCTCAGTACTTTATTTACAGAACTAGAACACAGCTACGAATTTAATTCATGTTCTATTTATAAACATCCTTCGGAACTGTGGTTTTTGATTTTTAGTCATATAATCTGTTTCATTTTTCATGAGCGAAGAGAGTCCCATTAAATCAAATGTCAACTAAATCGCAGCTGATCTATAAAATTTAGCCTTAGAAAAGCTATAGCAGGCAGAATAG
>Ga0302280_1001978_pt1 | contig 16253 bp, 20 predicted proteins | sample III_Fen_E1_1_FD_198771 | JGI IMG/M metagenome (GOLD analysis project Ga0302280, IMG submission 198771) | Peat permafrost microbial communities from Stordalen Mire near Abisko, Sweden - III_Fen_E1_1 | ecosystem: Environmental > Terrestrial > Soil > Wetlands > Permafrost | place: Sweden: Abisko... | reverse complement strand
GCCCAGGGGTCTCGCCGCAGGAAGGCTTCCAACGCAATTAATTTTTAATAACTATTTGAATCTTAAAAAATGTTAAAATTTTGCCCTAAAAAATAGTTTATATAAGAATTTATATTAATATCTAAACTTAGGCTAGATTTTAACATTTTTTTAACTAAAAATGTTAAAATTTTGTCCTTAAAAATAGTTTATATAAGAATCTATATAAGAATTTATATCAATATAAAAACTTAGGCTAGATTTTTACATTTTTTTAGACTAAATAAATTAACTTTTCCCCAATGTAATTTTATCATCGGCTCTCCTAGTATATATATTCTTGGACTGATATAATTGAATACGATTAAATTATGATCTATTACATTATCACATACTAATGCTGGTTTACCTATCTTGTTTGATTCTGATCATAGGCAATCCTAATAATTATATTAGTCGACATTCTATTTGACTAATATAATTATCTAATATAATCTGTGATGCGTCGGAAGGCTCCCTATGCAATCGAATTAAATAGATTTTCTATATTAGCTACTACTTGGACTGATATAATTGAATACGATTAAATTATGATCTATTACATTATCACATACTAATGCTGGTTTACCAATCTTGTTTGATTCTGATCATAGGCAATCCTAATAATTATATTAGTCGACATTCTATTTGACTAATATAATTATCTAATATAATCTGATAGCGTTGATAGCGTAGGGAGCCTTCCGGCGAACCGATCTTAGCCTCTCGAATACCCTAAACAAGGCTAAGATCGGTCCACTGGCTCGCCCAGGGGTCTCGCCGCCGGAAGGCTCCCTACGCTCTTGGAAAAGACTGAATTACAATCAATACATATAATCATATAATTATTCTAATATCCTCCTAAACCGCGTGGATCACGATCTTGTAATATAATTATAAAATCCGTTATTCTCTTCTTATTTATAGTTGAATTATTAACTTTCCTTATTATACAATTAATCATATCAGTTTTAGTATCAGATTTCTTAATTTCAATATTATATGTTTTACCAAATCTTATTAGTTGTTTTTTGGTTAACTTTTCAAGTATTTTTCGAACTGATAACACCATTATATTATTAAAGATTTAATTATTTATCATTCAATCAATATTAGGAAAATATAAAGAATAAACTAAATTATTTAAATCTTGATTACCTCTATCACGTGCTAAATCTAATACCCAATTCATATCATTAAAATGTATTTTACCTTGAACCCGCATAATAACATTTACAACTACCATTTTATTATTAATATTATTTAAACAACTCATAATTCTTCTTTTTAACAAATATGTTATATTAATATTTTCACTCGAATGTTCATTAACATGTATAAGATATAATAAATCATTCAATAAACTAACTATAATAAGAATATTTTTCCTTGGATCACCCAGAATTCCATCATATATTTGTTCTACAATTTCTTTTGGTGGTAATAGATCAGTTATAGGATTAATCCCAATAGAAGAAGAATAATATACATTTAATTCATTCTGTAATTTATTTAATAAATTATTCACTTCTGACGTATTTTGATTAACATAATTTGGATTATTCCGAATTTGTTCACACAATTTTTCAAAAAAATATATAATATCACTCATATTGTATATATTTTATAATATATTGGTATAATTTTAATATATTTAAAAAATTTGATTAAATTATTATTGTTACCAAAAATGGATTTCGCCACAGTTACTAAAAAGATTAAAAATATAATTGAAACTTTACAGTCGTTTTATTTTAACTTGGGACAAAAAAATCTAAAAAAGATGTTTTGTAGATCTTTGAAAAAAAATTTGATTTTTTATTTCAAGTTTTCAATTTTATATAAATAATTAATAACCATTGATCAACTCAATATCTTAAAAGAACCTTCACAGGCTCCCCCGGGAGGTTCGTTATCTAAATTACGTTCTTTACTTTTATCATTCAAGAAGTCAGTCATTCACAAAGATAATATTATAAATCAGGATTTTATTTCCCATCTTGATCAGAATTTTCAGGATTTTCCTGATCAGGAATTGATACCTGATACTAATTTACTACCTGTTACAAGAGATTGGAAAACTTTACTTAAATATGAAGCTTTCTTTTTCAATACATCTATCGTTAAATGTAGAATTAATTCATTTTTTGATAAAGATTTAATTCCTGTCATTAAACAAAAAGTTCTTAATATTAATAAAATTGCTTTTTATACCTATCAGTACGCTAATTTGAGATTATTATATCTTTTAGAACACAATTTACCTCTTCCGATTCTTAATCAGACCTATTTTTACAGACTTGCTTGTCTGGTTTCTACTAATACTCATTCTTGCAATACTGAAGAGTTTAAACTTCTTAAAAATGCAACTTCTTTTAAACTCTTTTTATCTTCTTTCCCTGAGGATCATTCTTTTCCTTCTAGAGATAATATTTGTTATATGGTTACTTATTTAACAGGACAAATGGTGGTTGCTTGTAAAAATCATTTAGTTCTTAATTTTAAATCTAGATTTACTAAATATTTAAAACTTATTTTTGATTCTTTTGAAAAAGAACATATCTTTTTTCTTGTTTCTTCCATTATTGGAGAGGATGATTTTGACAATAACGAAGAAAATCTACATTTACATACAAAATATAATACACCTCAAAATCTTAAAATTATTACTGATTATCAGAAACTTTTTAATAAACCTAAAAAAGGAGAAATTAACATTTGGAATAATCTTGATGTTTTTTTACCTTTTTATAAAACTATGTTGGATAAGTTTATTGCATGTGAGAAAAAAGCCTTTACATTATTACCTCAAAAAGGTAGTTTTATTCCAGGTTTTGTTGCTATAGATACTACAGTTCTTGAAAACATGATTTCCATCAAAAGTGAAGAGCCTGTTAGAAAAGAAATGATTGATAATGATCCATTAGGTATTTGGTATAAAAATACCAAAATTAAAAATTTTGAAACTAAAAGAAGAAAATTCGATTTTATAATTGAAACTAATGGTTATGAAGTTAATATTCATATTAAAACACCTAGAAAAGGTTTGAAATTACCTTATAATCCAAATAATAATATACTTTCAATTGACGAAAAAATAGAGATTCATAAAAAAATCAAAGAAGGATGGAAACAAAATAAAGAGAAAAAAAGAATAGCAGAAGAATTACAGAAACAAGAAGATAAAGAGAATGAAATAGAGATACCAAAGAAAATACCATATCAAATGGAAATAATAGATAGTTTTGAAAGTTATCAAAATCATCTAGGATTAGATCCTGGCAAGAGAAATTTATTTACAACATATGATAAGAATATGAAACATTTAAAGTGTTCAGGAAAAGAATATCATCACATGATAGGTCAGAAAAAAGATTTGAGAAAAATCAATAATAGAAAGAATGAAGAAATAAAAAAATTAGGAGAATATAGTTTCAAAGTAAATACATTTGAAGAGTATTTAAAAAATCTGAAAGAAGTAAATAAATTAGTGAATGCGGTATGGTCCGAATATGAAAAAGAATTTTATAGGGGATTAAATTTTAGTAAATATCAGAAAAAGAAGGACGCGTATGAGAAATTAGGAAATAGACTAGAAGGAATAGAGAAAGATAATGAAGCGATAAATAAGATGAGAAGAAAACAAGAAAAAGGAAGGAGTATTGAGAAAATAGTAGAGAAGAAAGTAATAATAGGATACGGATTAGGAGGTTCGAATGGAAGTGGAATAAAAGGTTCATCAATGCCAATAAAAGGATTGTATATGTATTTAAAGAAAAGAAAGAATCTGAAAGTAGTAGGAATAAATGAATGTTACACGTCCCAGAAATGTCATGCATGTCAAAGACAATTAGAAGATCATAATCAGTGGCAGATGACAAGAATATCAGAAGATGTCTATGAGAAGAAATTACGGTCAGTATATGGTTTACGCTGTTGTAAGAGCAACAAGTGTCGTAATGCAATATACGATCGTGATGAGAATGCTTCGAAGAACATCTATGAGATATTAGTAGCAGGATCATTAGGAAATGGAAGACCTCAATATTTGAGATTGAAAAAAAAGAGTAACCCTCAAGGAAACACATGAAACTTTAGGAGGATGTGTAGGTGAGGGCGGGTGCCTTTAAATTTTTGGCACCTATTGCCATTCGAGAGAAACGAAATCCTTGAATGATCTTTTATAAAGAAGAAATGAAAAATTTTGAAGTTATAAAAGGTAGCGTGAAACTTTTATTTGGGAATTTTTGTCCCAAGTTAAAGTGGAACGGCTGTAAATTTACAATATAACCAAGCATTACTATCTAAAGATCAAAAATGGATTGATCAATGCAAATGTTATTTAGATCAAATGCATGAAGTTTGTATTTCACTTGGAATTGATTATAATGAATTATATTGTATTTCGCTTGGAATTGAATATAATTCATTATAGTGAAAATTAAGTTCGCAAATATCTTTGATACAAAAATATTATTAACATTATTATAAATATTATTTTTATTATCCTTACAACATCTATCAAAGTTATTATATTCTTTATTTTATATCTCTTCTTTGACTCAGGTACCAATTTATTTCCTAAACTTATTGCATTACTTACAGCTGATTCTATCGATGTAAAATCATAATAATGATGTCCATTATGTGTACCTAAACTATATAAATTTTTATATTCTCTAGATTGATTCCTTTTCATATATCCCTTCGTACTCACTATAAATGCATTATCTTTCGTTAACCACCCATTCTTTTCTTCATTTCTATACAACTCCGATGATATTATTATTTTATCCGCTGGCTCCAAATCTGGCATCGCCTCTCTTAATTGTCTTATTGCTTCCTCTCTCAATTCCTCCATACTACTTTCTTGAATCGTCTTCCCAGTATAACTCGATTTCTTATTCTCTATTGTAAAACATGTACTTATCACCGTTTTGGATCCTTTCTCAATATATGTCATATAATCACTTAATACTATATATACTAATCCCCAATCACTCTTAGTAAAGCCCCATTCTTTTGGTATATTTTGTTTATTATTCATCCAATGAAATGTTATTGGCACATATGTTATATATTTTGACATTCTCTCCCATTCTCGGAATCTCTGTATATTTCCAAATGCATTTTTAATCTCCGAGGTTTCCATTATTTTCAATAAATTCGTCGGTGGAATCGCTAATATATATTTTGTATTCTTAGTTCCTATTGATTTGGTTTCCTTACCAGTTTTAACTTCTATTGAATTGATTCGTTGATTTTCTTGTTTAATATTTATTACTTCAGTATTTAACATGATATCAACTAATCCTGTACTTTTTAATGCTTTATCCCATATTTTTAAAAATCCAACATCATTGGCTTTATTTGGTTGTAGAACTTGATAAAAGAAATGTTGATTGAGTAATTGTAAAAATTCATATAATGTATATCTATCTGATCCGGCTCCATCACTTAATCTACATAATCGATTCATATAATCTTGAGATTGTGTGCTAAAATTATGTTTTTTACAATATTCTTCAACACTTTGATTTTTTCCATATCCATTATTAATTATTAAATTAATATATGCCATTACTAACCAAAATATTTCTTTTATTCCCATATTTGATACACTTTGTCCCCCTATTTGAGATATTCCAAAATTATATGGAACAAATGAATTGTCATAATTTCCTCCCATTTCTTCATATATTTGTTTAAAATTAAATGCATTAGTATTATAGATTCGTGGTCCATGTTCACTGAAATATCCTCCTTGGATTTCATCTTTATTCATTCTTCTGACTCGATGACATCCTCCGATGGTTTCTTCTCTATCTATGAGTAATATTTTCTTATTGTATTGACTTAAGATCCAGGCCAAAGTTAATCCACTAGGTCCTGCACCTACTATTATATAATCATACATATATTATTACAATTTAAAAAGATTTAAATAATCATCATATAAAATCATATGTAATTATATATGGTTTGTCAAGGTGGTGGTAAAGATAAAAAGGATAGACCAAGTCCAAGTTCAAGTGCTACAATTTTTTCAGTTGGATTTCAAATGACAGGAAATGATGGTAATTTATGGGATTATACTAGTATATTACTTTGTTGATAATTCTTGATAATCAATCTACTCTTCGATATATTGGATTTTTCTTTGCAATTTTCTTGGGTGCAAATCTCTTTTTTTCTTATATTTTTCGTAAACCATCATTTTGTCATCCCATTAAATAGAAATAATCAAATAGTCTTGATTTTATGTTTTTTAGTATTGGTATGTTTATCAAAAGCAGGTTCGATAAATGTTCCAAAATTACATTTAGAACAATAATACTTAAAATTAGATTTTTTTTCATCTACTGTTACATGATTATTCAGACAATGAGTCTTGAAATTTACTTCATATGTTGTTTTAAAATCACAATTGTCACAAATAAAATTAAATTATTAGATTCTGATATTAATTTTGATGCTTTAGATATAGAATATTTACCATCATTAGGTAAATATGGAGAAAATCTATTACTTACATTTATTAAGAACAGAGCTGAGAAAATGTTTACTAAATCCAAAGAAATTAAACATATGAAAAAATTATCCATATTATTTAATGATAAATTTGAATATGTTGGTGATTTATTTCAAGGAGAATTACATATTCAAATGGCTAAAAATAAAGATGGAATATTTATGGAAATTTATGACGGTCAAGGATATGGACATGGTTTATATTACGATTATAAATCTAAACATACAACTAATATATATATGATGTCGATACAAGTGATGATTTTTTGACAAGTCTTAAATCACAATTTACACCAATCTTAACAAAATTAAAAAAATGGAAAAAATTACAAAGTAATCATTAGATATTCATCCTAACATTAGATATTGATTTGGATCTTCATCTACTTCATTTTCATCCGATAATTGATCTTCTGGTTTAGTAAAAATAGTTGTTAATTCTAGTAATGTTTTACGACAATCATCATTTGATAAAGTTTCTAATAAAGGTCCATATATTTTAACTAAATTACGAATTTTATATTTTACCAATTGAGCAGGATCACATATTACTTGTTCACATCCATCATATTCAGCAATCGTATAACAATTAGCATATTCTAGTGGGATAGTTATTATTTGAAGGTTCGCAGAATAGTCATTAGCTAACTTTCCAAGTTCTTTAACTGTTTCAATTAGTTGTGGATCTTCTCTATTTGTTTCTTCATAAATATCAAAACCTGCAGCTATTTTTTTCTCCTTATATAATTTCATACCTATTTCAGATAATCCAAAACCTCCATGACATGCATTATAAACTACTTCCATTTAAAGTATCTGAATAGTATATATAAAAAATCAATTATTTTTATATATAATACAAAGTCATTAAATATCCTTGTATTAACATCCACGTAAACGTAATATTACATGTAAGGTAGATTCTTTTTGAATATTATAATCTGCTAAGGTATATTCAAATTTACAATTATATTCATTACATTTTTCACAATATAATCCTTTACGTATTTCATCATAATCATTATGATTTTCTCCACATGATCCTTGATTAATTATATTTTTTACTTCATATTCCAGATGATCCGAATGTATTTGTTTTCCGGCAAAAACTAATAATACTTGATCTGGTGGAATACCTTGTTTGTCCTGATATTTACGTTTTACATTTATTATAGTTTCATTAGTTGTAACCACTAAGGAAACAGTTGATCCTGTTAGATTCTGTAAAAATATCTGCATTGATCTAATATTTTATTATATTAAATCAATTATTCATGTTTTTTACAAAGATTAAAACTGCAATTGTTTTTTCTTGTACTGTGATTTTTATGTACACATCTGAAGGATAACCTAGTTCTGAGATAAAGTTGACACAATCTATCACATTTTCTGATAATAACAATTCTCCTTTGGAATTTGTTCCATATCGTCCTATACCTATAACTGCACATTGGAGTTGAGGCTTTGATGATTCAGGCTGAATCACATCTGGTTCTTGCCAGTTAGTTTTACTATTCATTATTTTAAAGATATAACACTAATGTTTAACTAATGATTTAATCAAATTTATGATTTAATCATGGAGGATGTCCTACAAAGTAAAATGGTTATTATCTAATTTATTAGGATTTTTTTGAAGATGTCGAAGAAGAGTTTGCTGATTGATAATTCTCAGCTATATAAGAATCTCTCGATAAGAGACTATCAAACCAATAGATTTGGATACATGCTCCAGTTTCAGCTGGTTCAATAGTAATACCAAGTTCAGGAAGAAGTTTTCCTTTACAATATTTATCATAACACCGATCACTCTGAAAAAACACTTCTACTGGCTTATTATCGATCTTACCATAATGTTTACGATTGAAAGCAATTTGTGTTGTCATTTCAGAGTTTTGTATTTTCCCTTAATTTTAATCAAATTTTGTTAACTAGTATAATAACAATTTCCATACATTTTCAATATTATCAAGGAATGGTTTTTATCAAAGTTATGAAGAATATCCTATGATCTTGAGGAGTGCTGATCCATCAAGTCCTTTCAGATACTCATCAAGATTCTTAGTCTTGTTTGATCCAATCGCGAAGAAATAGTTTGGACATACTGATTTCTTCGCAATAGATGCGATTTCACCTTTTGTTGGCTTATCTAGAGCATCAATGAGTTTTTGAGTCTCGGCTATGTTGCTTCGAAATGTTTGTAGGAGATTCCTGATTTGATCAACTTTCGCATGCCATGAATAGTAAGTTAGCAGTTCAGCTACCTCGTTCGATCCCTTCAATAGAGCAGATAGAATCTGTTCCTCTGGAAGGGCTTGCACATTTCCAGCTGGACTGTGAGCCAAACTCACAAATGACTTTGACTTGAGCTTTAGTCGTCGTGGAGTCTCAACTGTTCCCTGAACAAGGACCATGCCCTCAAAAGAAGCGCCACCATATTTCTCAACATAATCACGACACATGTTGAGGTCGGTGAACTCAAATTTCTTTGGTGTATTCACCTTTGGAAACAATGAACTGAAAGAAGGACAAAAAGGATCCAGTTCAGGAAAAGGATAAATTGTCGATCGCACAGAGAGAAGGTTGACACTGGACTCGGGATGATAAACCACCACCTGATTGTATGGAGAACAGAGCTCAAACAAAAAGGTGTAATTCTTCATTTCATTCGAAAGATTGTTTAATGTGGTTACACTATCGAAGACCTTTCGCATGTTCATTGATCCCCGAACTGAAATATCGGTACAATCGAAGACATTTCGAGTCCCAACAGTCCAAGATTTGCCATTCCAGTAAAGAAGAGCAAGAGTACCATCTAGTTTCTCTTGCACAATCATTGGCCCAGGAAGAACCGATGTATCAAGACCATCAACCTGTTCATCAAGGTTGAAAAAACGATCCATGGCCGCCCGAAGACAAGTCCATTTCTGAGTGTCGGGATCATGTTGCCAAATAGTGCCACGACAACCATCCACAATTGGATTGCCTCGTGGAGCCTCATCTTCATAGTTGAAAAGATAGTTGTTATCAACCTTCTTCACAGCTACTTGAAGTTTCTTCATAGTGTTCAGGATTTGATCAAGTGAAGTAGTATTCAGATAATTGAATAATGTTTGCATTTCGTTTTGTTGATACCTTTTGATTATAATTTTAATAATCAATTTTCTATTTTATCACAGAGTAGTTATAATTACATACAAAGCCTTTTTGGAATAAATACAAAGTATTATTTACTATTATTTGAATTATATTTTTGCAGAATTTTTATGCATTTTTTGACCCTATATTTATTGGCTAATTCTAATGGTGTCAATCCTTTTTTATCTATTTTATTAATCATATCTTGATCAGTTTGAAGTATTAGTTCTAAACATTTATCATGATTTTGTATGATTGCTATATGCATTGGTAATGATTCTCTTCTTGAATCTTCAATTAATAATCCTTCTTTTTTATAATCATTTTCTAATAGTATTGTAAGAATTTCTACATTTCCGTTTATCGCCGCTATATGAAACGAATTACAACCCTCATAATTTTTGAAATATATATCTGCACCATTTTCTATAGCTTTTTTAACTCTTTCAAGATAATTATCACAAACAGCATCCAATAGTTCATATTCTTTCTGATATTCATTTATTTTAGGAGGTTCCTTTTCTTCACCACCAAGTAATTTTCTTATTTCTTCATGATCTAACATATCCGCATACTCAATTGCAGTCATACTTCTAGAATCATCATAATCAAATGCTTTAGTATGATCCAGTCTATTTCATTCAAATGTATTAAGTCGTAACCATTATAGGAAGAAGAATTAGTCTCCAAATTCATGTAACGATTACTATTTACATCAAATGGTTTACAGGAATGGTCTGGCCAAAAGAATGATTTCAACAAATTTTCTCTCAGTAATATTAAATCATCATGTAGAAACTCGCAAATTGGCTTATTTTTAAGCTCATCTTCAGATAGAAGAAAAGCTGTTGGTTTGCGTGTAATCATTTCTTATTTTGTTGATTTAAAAATTATCAATATTGATATTTTATCGTGAAGTTATTGAATATGACATTTACAAAGTGTTATACAGATTTATTATCAACTTGTGCTTTTTTCTTCTCTTCTCGTGCTGTTTATATTCGCTTAATTGAGCTAATTACATCATTGATGACATTGAGTTTTGTTAGTTCTTCGAAGCAGAGTGCACCTGGCAAGTAATTGAAGACGTAGAGTACTGGATAAGCAGACATTCTATCGGGGTTGAGTTCTATTGAGCATAAGGCTATTGTTAGTGCAATGAGTCTAGCTCGATTAGTTAACCAATATTGTTCGGTTTTTTGTTCATTACTCATCTGTTTCCATATTATAGTAGCTTCCCGGTTATTACAGCCTTTCAAACGCATCGTCCGCAAAAACCATTGATATCCACTAGCTGTAATTATCATTTGCTTAGTATTAAATTTGATCAATTTTTTGTTTTATAGTATAAAACAAAGAAGTTTTTAGTCCAAATCGCTATCAGACTCAACATCTTGAATTGTGATGATTGATAACCAATCTTTCACCTCATTTTTGAGATTACGTTTGTAGTCTGGATTATCTATTATTTTGGCACTAATAACTCTTTTTTCATCCCAATCAGTGACAATTTCCAAATCATTGAAATATTGACGCCAGATTGATACATCAATAGTACCTTTGTCATCGATAATATCATTTAATTGAAAATCATCAGGTATTTCAAGTAATTCAATTGATTCTTGTGGATCATCTGTCTCAGATGGATAACCACCTTTAGATCTGTATTCTAAAGTAACTTCGATTAGAAATTTATCAGACATTTGTCATAATTTATATTATTAAATAATCAATTTTATATTTTATCAAAAAGTATAAAATTGATTAAATTATGAGTTTTTTTAGAGACAAATTATTAAAATTTGACTAATTTTAAATCAAAAGGATGATTAATTGTGTAAATGGAATGGTAATTATGAAAAATGGAACTATGATGTTATGTAATTGTTTTACAGGATATGTAGGACAATTCTGCAATGAAACAATAATTACGAGTTTTTCACCAAATGAAACAACTAGTTTTTCACCAAATGAAACAATAATTACGAGTTTTTCACCAAATGAATCAATGTCTTCGTCTCTTTCACCTGGTATTATAACTGCAATAGTCATTGCAGTTATTTTTTGTTATTATATAATACAACAAAGTATCGCATTTTTATGTGCTATTTGTTTTGCTAGGAATATACGAATGCCCGGATAAACACTTTGACTTTTATCATGAGATTGATTTGTATTTATTGATGATCATATGTTCAATATTATAATGTTGTATAGATGTTTTTGTATTATACATATCTTGAAATATTACCCATGATATATCATAGATAGATGTACTATTATTGAGTTTATTGTACATCTTTTCAGAGTTTTTCATTCTTTGGTATATTTGATCGACATAATGAATTATAACATTGAGAATTTTCTCTCTTTCATCTCTTTCTTGGTATCCATAAATGTCAAAATATCTATAACATAATTGAAATATCATTTCGTCTATTTGGTGATTAGTAGACATTTTGAAAAATCTTTATTGTATTCAATATCATCGAAATCAAATTTCTTACCAAATTTTTTTTTAAACCAATTTAGTACATAATTAGAAGTATTGGGATAATATTCTTTTATATTTTCACATAACCATTTTTTCATTTCTGTATTGTCTTCTCTACATAATGCTCCACGCATTCCATATATTGTACAACCTTCTTTGCGATTTTCATGTAACCACTTTACTATTTCTATATGACCATTTATAGCGGCATGATTCATCGCATCTATAGTACAACCTTCTTTTCTATTTTTATGTAACCATTTTATTACTTCTAAATGACCATTAGAAGCTGCTAAATCCATCGCACTGGTTGTACATAAACCTTTTTTCATCCGATTGTAATGTAACCATTTTACTACTTCTAAATGACCATTAGATGCTGCATTATCCATTGCATATGTGGAACAACCTTCTTTTCGATTTTCATGTAAAAATTTTACTATTTTTATATTACCTTTTTGAGCAGCATAATCCATAGCACTTGTTGTACAACCTTCTGTTCTACAATTATGTAAAAATTCTATTATGTAAAAATGACCATTAAGAGCTGCCAAATCCATAGCAGATTTTGCACAACCTTCGTTTCTATTGTAATGTAACCATTTTACTACTTCTATATGGCCATTAGCAGCTGCCCAAGTCATAGCCATTTTAGTACAACCTTCATCCCGATTGTAATGTAACCATTTTACTATTTCTAAATGACCATTCTTAGCTGCATTATCCATTGATTTTGTAGTATAAACTTTTTTATGTAACCATTTTACTATTTCTAAATGACCATATTCAGCAGCATTATCCATTGCCTGTCTAGTAGCACCTTCCTTTCGATTTTTATATAACCATTTTATTGCTTCTAAATTACCTTTTTTAGCCATATAATTCAGATGTTTAATACTTAAAGATCTATCGAAACGATATCCTAATCTATAAAATGATTTAATTAATGTTAAATTATTTGTCCTCCAATCTATTGTTTCATATAATAAAACTATCTGATCATAATGATAATAATGATAATCAGATATGGACAATAATTTTAAATATTCTGGTATTTTAACTAATTGTCTAACTATTTCTTTATCTTTTACATATAAGGCTATTTTATGTATTGTATGTCCATCCATTTATATCAAAGATTTGATCAATTTTTAATTAATTATATTCCTTATGTAATAGTAAATCAAAGTTGTTATCTTCTAAATTTATTTTTTAACCAATTTATTATTTTTTTATAATTCGAAGTTGTATCTGTCGAATATTCTTTTCTATTTTCATGTAACCATTTGACTATTTCTATATGGCCATAATTATTAGCCACTACCATAGCCCAATGAGTACAACCTTCATTTCGATTTTCATGTAACCATTTTACTATATCTAAATGACCATTTTCAGCTGCATAATCCATAGCCCATTTCGTACAACCTTCTTTTCTATTGTTATGTAGCCATTTTACTGTTTTTAAATCACCATATTGAGATGCCCAATCCATAGCCCAATGAGTACAACCTTCTCGTCTATTTTCATGTAACCATTTTACTATTTTTAAATAACCTCTATAAGCGGCCCAATCCATAGCCCATGTTGTACAACCTTCTTTTCGATTTTTGTGCAAAAATTGTATTATTTCTATATGACCATAAAGGGCAGCCAAATTCATTGCCTTTGTTGTACAACCTTCTGTTCGATTGTAATGTAACCATTTTACTATTTTTAAATGACCGTTCGAAGCTGCCCAATCCATAGCATATGTTGTACAACCTTCTTTTCGATTTTTGTGCAAAAATTGTATTATTTCTATATGACCATAAAGGGCAGCCAAATTCATTGCATCTGTTGTACAACCTTCTTTTCTATTGTAATGTAACCATTTTACTACTTCTAAATGACCATTCGAAGCTGCATAATCCATAGCATATGTTGTACAACCTTCTTTTCGATTTTTATATAACCATTTTACTATTTTTAAATCACCATTCGAAGCTGCATAATCCATTGCATCTGTGGTACAACCTTCTTTTCGATTTTTATGTAACCATTTTACTATTTCTAAATGACCATATTTAGCGGCATTATTCATTGCCTTTCTAGTAGGAGAACCGCCCTTTTTATTTTCATGTAACCATTTTATTATTTTTAAATTACCTTTTTTAGCCATATAACTCATATGACTATGATTTAAAGATCTATCAAAAGGAATTCCTAATCTATAAAATGATTGGATTAATCTGAAATAATTTTTATTCGTTACATCATATTGCCAATCTATTTTTATATATAATAAAACTATCTGATCATAATGATAATCAGATATCTTTAATAAATTTGAATATTCGGGTATCTTGAATAATTGTTTTACTATTTTGGTATCTTTTACATATAAGGCTATTTTATGTATTGTATATCCATCCATTTATATCAAAGATTTGATCAATTTTTTAATTAATTGTATTCCTTTAATAGTAAATCAAAGTTGTTATCTTCTAAATTTATTTTTTTAACCAATTTATTATTTTTTTATAATTCGAAGTTGTATCTGTTGAATATTCTTTTCTTTTTTCATATAACCATTTTACTATTTCTATATGACCATGTCTAGCTGCCCATTCCATAGCCCAATGAGTACAACCTTCTTTTCGATTTTCATGTAACCATTTTACTATTTCTATATGACCATTTGAAGCTGCATAATCCATAGCATTTATTGTACAACCTTCTTTTCGATTCTTATGTAACCATTTTACTATTTCAAAATGACCTTTATATGATGCATTATCCATTGCATATGTTGTGCAACCTTCTGTTCTATTTTCGTGTAACCATTTTACTATTTCAAAATAACCTTTAGCCGCTGCAACATCCATAGCATATGTTGTACAACCTTCTTTTCGATTGTTATGTAACCATTTTACTATTTCGATATGACCATTTGAAGCTGCCCAATTCATTGCATCTTTTGTACAACCTTCTTTTCGATTTTCATGTAACCATTTTACTGTTTCTATATGACCATTTTCAGCTGCATAAGCCATTGCATCTGTTGTGCACAACAATGTGCACAAACCTTCTGTTCGATTTTTATGTAACCATTTTATTACTTTTAAATGTCCGTTTTGGGCTGCCTTATCCATTGCCCTAAGAGTACAACCTTCAGTCCTATTTTTATGTAACCATTTTACTATTTTTAAATGACCATTAGTTGCTGCTCGGTCCATAGCAGCTTTAGAACATCCTTCTTTTCGATTTTCATGTAACCATTTTACTATTTTTAAATGACCATTAGAAGCTGCATAATCCATAGCCCAATGAGCACAACCTTCTTTTCGATTTTTATGTAACCACTTTACTATTTCTAAATGACCATATTTAGCTGCAGTATTCATTGCCTTTCTTCTAGGAGAACCACCTTTTTTATTTTCATGCAACCATTTTATTATTTTTAAATTACCTTTTTTAGCCATATAACTCATATGACTGTGATAAAAAGATCTATCAAAAGGAATTCCTAATCTATAAAATGATTTGATTAATTTTAAATTATTTGTATTCCAATCTATTTTTACATATAATAAAACTATCTGATCATAATGATAATCAGATATCTTTAATAAATTTGAATATTCTGGTATCTTGAATAATTGTTTTACTATTTTTGGATCTTTTACATATAAGGCTATTTTATGTATTGTATATCCATCCATTTATATCAAAGATTTGATCAATTTTATTTAAATTTTTATTTTATTTTCTTTTAACCATTTTACTACTTCTAAATGACTATTTTCAAATGCTCTTTCATTTGCATATTTGGTCCAACCTTCTTTTCTATTATAATATAACCATTTTACTACTTCTAAATGACCATTAGCGGAAGCTCTATCAATAGCCCAATGAGTACATCCTTCCTTTGTATTTTCATGTAACCATTTTATTACTTCTAAATGTCCATTGCATGCCGCATAATCCATTGCATGTGTAGTAATGTAACTTTCCTTTCGATTTTCATGTAACCATTTTACTATTTCTAGATAACCTTTGGAAGCGGCAAAATCCAGATGTGTGTTAATTT
>Ga0302280_1001975_pt1 | contig 16272 bp, 18 predicted proteins | sample III_Fen_E1_1_FD_198771 | JGI IMG/M metagenome (GOLD analysis project Ga0302280, IMG submission 198771) | Peat permafrost microbial communities from Stordalen Mire near Abisko, Sweden - III_Fen_E1_1 | ecosystem: Environmental > Terrestrial > Soil > Wetlands > Permafrost | place: Sweden: Abisko... | reverse complement strand
TATTTTTGTATCCTGACTTAGGAGCGTTTGAAAAATGGAGCTTAAAAGCCACCGAAATTCAAAATCAATGCAATTGCAAAATATCTGTTTCTACCTTATTGGAAGATGTCGCCAGTGATACCGATAGAGATAATGGATTTGATATTGCAGATTTTATTATTAAACAATTGATAAGTAAAGAGACCGCCGATGAGATTCACGGGCGTTTTAGTCCCGGACTTGAAAGCATGGTACAACAAAATAACTCACTATTATTATTCATTGATAAATTAGAATTAGAAGAAATCAGTATTAACAATAAAAATAAAGATGATAAAATTAACTAACAATAAAAATCTATAAAAATGGGATTACAAAAAGGAGCTAAGCCGAACAATCCGGCAGGTCGTAAAGTTGGCAGCAAGAATGCCGCCACCACAGATTTAAAAATATGGGTTCGTGGGATATTGGAAAAGAATACAGATTTATTTGAAAGTGATTTACTTTCTTTGGAAAGTAAAGACCGATTAAGCGTATTGACGACCCTTTTAAAATATGTCATCCCTTCCGTACAAAGTACAGATATTAAAATAGATACGCCAAAATTTACTCATATTGAAATAGGGTACGGAAAGCGTGATGAAGAAGAATAAAATTATCTAAAGTAGAAATAAATAGAAAAACATGAGACAAAAGACCGGGGGCAGGAAAGCCAAAACCCCAAATAAAACTACAAGTGAAATGAGAAATTTATTCACTGAGCTACTTAGTGCAAATTTAGATAATATTCAATCTGATTTGGACAAATTAGAGCCAAAAGATAGGTTAACAATATTATTGAAAATGTCAGAATATGTGATCCCAAGGCTACAATCTACACAAATGGAGGCAGTAGTAGAAATTAAGTCAAAATCATTTATTCAATGGGGCGATCAGAGGATTCCAATATGATATTTAAGTTAATTTGTTTTGTAATCTGGACTATATTTTGTAACTTTAGGGAAAATTTATAACAAAAACTATGAGTGATATAATAGGGAAAAATGAACCATTGCAAAAAGTAATTTGCAATTCATGTGAGAATCATATTATTTATGATAAGTGCAAGGCTTTTGACAAAATACCCGATGTAATTATATTCGGTAAAAACGATCATTCAAAACCATTGGAAGGACAGAAAAATAATATAGTTTACGAACCTAAAAAATAAAACTATGTATTTAGTTGAATATCCTATATTTAACGAATTTGTTTCTAAAAATGGATTGGATAAAAACGAGCCTCCAATTTTAGAGCGTGTCCCTTTTATTTTGGAATACAAAAGGGAGGGCAAAATGATGGCAAAAATTGAGATGTCAAGCATTGAAGAATTTAAGTTTTTAAAGAAATACCCAAATACATACGATCCTAAAAAGTCAAAAAATAAATACTGGATACGTGGTAATGAATGGAAGATTGTTGATGGTAAGCCGGTAATGGATTTGAACATTTAATTGTAAATTCAATTTTTTAAAAAAATGACAAAAGAAGAAGTTAAAGAAAATCTTATTAAAAACATGAGTATTTTCGAACACATATTAAAAACCAATCCGGCAGCAGCCGAAGGTATTGTTAATTCGGAATGGAAATATCTAAACTCTGATTATGGTAAGAAGCACAAGTATGCCGAGATACCTATTGAAGAAGTGGATTAATTTAACCCTCTAAAAAACTATCAAAAGATTTTAGCTTATAACTACACGCATAAGATAAAAGCCGTTTCATTAAGTTGTGACGGTTTTTTAATTTCGTATAATACGATAAGAGTTCATTCAGTCAATTGATAAAAAATATTCGTTCGATATATTAAGAAAATAAGTTACAAATTAAAATCTTTTCGTATTTTTGCAGTACAATAATTCAAATTATTGTGTTTTAAAATATTATATAGCATTTTGCTATTGTTTAGGGAACAAAAAACGACCAATTTTATTACCCCCAAAAACAATAAGGAAAATGCTCACGGTTTGCGTGGGCGTTACTTATTGGGGGTCGGGTACTGGTCGTACCTTTGTTCCGGTACTGTGATGACCCACGCATTTTTTATCTGTATCAAAGGTTGTCAAAATAGTTGTATTACTTTGATAATGAATTATCAATCTTTAAAATAAACGAATATGAAAAAACAAATTTTACTTATTTTCTTTTTGTGCTTCACAATAATTTTGCAGGCCCAAGTAACTAAAACTGTAAATATTACAGCTGGAGGTTTAACGTCTACAGAACTAACCACAGTTACAAACCTTACAATTACTGGTACTATTGATGCTCGTGATTTTGTAACCATGAATGAGGCAACTGCTTTGAAAGTAATTGATTTAAGTGGGGCTAATATTATAGCTTATACTGGCACTTGGGGAACGGCAGGTATAAATAGCACTTCTTATTCGGCAAATACTATTCCACATTATGCTTTTTTAAATTGTATCAAATTAACTTCGATAACTATTCCCTCGTCTGTTACCTCAATTGGTGACGGGGCTTTTGAAGGTTGTACGGGATTAACGTCTATAACTATTCCCCTACACGTTACCTCTATTGCTAGTGGTGCTTTTTCAGGTTGTGCAGGCTTAACTTCCATAAACATTCCTTCATCTGTTACCTCTATTGCTAGTGGTGCTTTTTCAGGTTGTACTCGGTTAACTTCGATAGATATTCCCTCGTCTGTTACCTACATTGGTGGTGGTGCTTTTGCAGATTGTGCAGGATTAACTTGGATAGACATTCCCTCGTCTGTTACCTCTATTGGTGAAGAGGTTTTTTTTTCCTGTAACAGCTTATCTTCCATAACTATTCCTTCATCTGTTACTTCAATTGGAGCTAATGCTTTTGAGTATTGTTGGAATTTAATTTCCACAACTATTCCCTCGTCTGTTGATTCAATTGGTAATTATGCTTTTTCTGATTGTAGAGGCTTAACTTCCATAAACATTCCTTCATCTGTTACCTATATTGGTAGTAGTGCTTTTTCTAATTGTTGGGATTTAACTTCGATAACTATTCCTTCGTCTGTTATATCTATTGGTGAAAGCGCATTTAGTGACTGTACAGGCTTTAAATCCATATATTCTTATGCAGCTATTCCTATAGATTTAAGTTTATCTTCAGATGTTTTTAACTCTGTGAATAAAGTTACCTGTACCTTGTATGTACCTGTAGGTTCTAAAAGTGCTTACAAAGCTGCAAATCAATGGAAAGACTTTGCAAATATTGTAGAAATGACAACTGCAATATCGACAATAACAAATTCAAATATAAGTTTGTACCCAAATCCAATAACAGAATCTTTCCAAATTAACGGTTTTGAAGGTTTAGCAACAATGACAATTTCAGATTTAAACGGTAAAGCAATACTTACAAAACAAGTAATTAGCAATGAAAGTATTTCTGTAGGCACGCTTCCAAAAGGTATGTACATTCTAAAAGTAATTACCAATGAAGGTACAATTGAACGGAAAGTAGTAATAAAATAAAAAGAAAACTGTTTAATTGATTAAAACATTTAATTATTCACATGTAACATTTGCTTACTGTTGTAGATCTTATAACTCAATAAAATAAATTGTACATTTCTATTTTTGTTTGTTACTTCTTTATATATATGTACAATTTGTTTTTTAAACTATTCATGAGTAAAGTATAATTATATTTAGAAAAAAGATTATATTTGCAAATAATTTTTTTGCTTTTCCCTTCGCTGAATCAAAATTTTAAAAAACACCCATTAAACAAACAGGAAATTCAATTTTCTATAAGTTTAAATATACAATCATGGATCTTATTAGTAATACATTAAGTCTAAAAAAAGAATTACCCAACTAAATGGAATATTTAAATCATAAAATAACTGAGGCTGTTTGTGCATTCAGATTTAATCCAATCAAAAACAATTGGGACTTAACAAGTTTTGCCGAATATTATAACGTAGTTAAAGATTATGGTTTTTCTAAAAAAAGTGAAATAAAACCGATTCAATTAAGTTTTCAAATCAACCCTAATAACATCCCTCAAAGTCCCCAAATGATTGAGGCTGAAACTAGAATGGTTTTTAAAAATGAAGATCAAACCTCCGCTATTTTACTTGGAAATAATTATATTTCATTTCACACAATAAACTATTATCCCGGGTGGAATGTTTTCTTAGAAAGCATAATATCTAAATTTTTAAATAAATACTTTGATATAGGATATGGCAAAGATCTTATTAGTGCTCAAATGATTTATATAAATAATTTTGAGATAGAAAAAAATTTCAAACTATCTGATTATTTGACTTTTGTGCCTAATATGGAAAATTTTGGGAAAGGTGATGAATTATCTCATTTGTTTCAAAGTTCTTATGATATTGCTCCAAACAAAAGACTTCAACTAAAAACGATTCTAAATGTTATAAATCCTGAAAAAATAAAAAAAGTTATTTTAGAATGTAATTGTATTGCAAACAACACAAACAACAATGATATTTCTTGGATTGATTTGGCAAATGATGCGCATGATAATGCAAAAAATGCTTTTCTAAATATATCAACAAACCATTTTAAAGAAATAATAAAATGATACTTATAAATACAAATATGGATGTTAATTACAGCATGTTTAATCCATCAATATCATTATGTGAAAATATAAAATCTAGTAAGTATTCCTTTCCAGATCCTAATCCTAATTCGTATTATATTTTATCTGAAGCCGGAAAGGACTATCAGATAGTAGAAAATTCTGCCATTTTATTAAATTTTAATAAAGGCTATTATGTACAACATTTTTATGTAAACGACATTAAAACAAGTATTTTGAATATATCAAATAAACTTTTTGCCAATTCAAAACCTATAGAAGGTTTAGCAAAAAAAGCACTTGAATTGGCAATTCTTAAAAATGGTAAAAAGGTACCCACTTTAAATAATCGGTTATAAATGCAATTTTTCATTGATGAATTAAACAAAATACTTCCTCCTGAATTTACAGATCAAACAAAAAGTAGATTACGAGACGGATTATCTCAATTTCACAAATCGAATCTTAATAATGATAAATATTATACAGAGTTCTATCTATCAAATTGTAATTCGTATTTTTTACAGGGTGATTTAATTAAAGAATTGAGATTTCCAGTTTTCAATCCTGATAATAGACAATATGAAAAATTGTATTATGATGCTTTAATAATCTCTAATACTTGTGACATTGATGATGCAAATAAAAGAAATGTTCCCAAAAATGCAGTTTTAGCTAAAGTAATCACTTTTGATTCATTCGTTGAAACTCTTAATGAATTGGACAACGTTGAAAGTGCAGCAGAAATTCTCACACAAATAAAAAATCAACAATTTTCAAATATTATTTATCTTCCTCCTACAAAAAACAATATTGACTACATTGCCTATTTGGATGATTTTAGTATAATCGACATAAAAGAACTTAACGTTTTAAAAAATGATATTGACCAAAATCGAATAGAATCATTGGATTATTTTGGTTACTATTTATTTATCTTTAAGCTTTCTTATCATTTTTGTCGTTTGCCTGAGGAAACTCAAAGATAATAAACACTTTTTCTTTCTCAAATCCTTTACTCCCGTTGATATAAATCAACTCTGAACTGTGTATACAAAACTGTGTGATTTTTGGGTTCTTTTTTTTAACCCTTAAAACCGCTTTTTGTACCCTTTTTTGTACCTGTTAACGTAAGTGTTTGAAAATAAGTATTTGTTTTGAGGACTATAAAGACTAACACGCAAAAAATAAAAAAAAACACGGCTCAAAGTTCGTGTTTTCTTTTCGTTGTAATCTCTCTTTTGTTTGTTTTGAATTCTCGTTTTGAAATTCATTTCAAAATCTTTCAAACTCTTTTTTAGTCTCTTTTTTCGTAACGAGATGGGCTTTTGTCCGTATTCTGTTAGATATTCGTTTATTTGCTTTATTTCGCTTGTTTTAGTTGGCTTCTTTGACTTATATTCGTATTCGAATAGAGTTACTTTTTTAAGTTGTTTAAAATTTCGCTTATCAGTAAATTTATGAAGCTGTTTACAATTACTAAGCAATCCCGAACGGTCAACCCGTTTGCGTGGGCGATTTCTACTATGCTTTTTATCTCATTGGTCGGGCGTTAAATAGATGTTTGTAGTGAAGCACTTATTAATTCCGTTCAAATAGGCACTAATTTATATTAGTTGTTTTATTTGAAAGTGAGTAAAACTGCGGGCCAGGTGCTAATAAATCGGAGTTAATTCATATTTTATCCAACAAAAAAACCATTTTAATAAACTGAAACGGCTTTTATATGATTAAAATTATACCGATATTTGCAGTTGAGAAATGTGCATGTAATTAAGTATTTGTATGTATATCTGTATGAGACACTATATAACTAATTGATATACAACAATAATAGTAGTCTTGCCGGGAATCGAACCCGGATCTAGTGTTTAGGAAACACTTGTTCTATCCATTGAACTACAGGACCGCTTTTGGAAGTGCAAAATTACATTTTTTAATGGACATATACAACGGGCTGTGAATAGTAAATGGAAAATTGATAAATGGCAATAAAAAGAACATGAGCAAAAATAAATTCTTCGTAGTGTGGGAAGGTAAAGAGCCCGGTATTTATCGTTCATGGGATGAATGCAAGCGACAGATACACGGGTTTGAAGGTGCTATCTTTAAAGGCTTTGCAACGGAAGCTGAAGCACGCGAAGCCATGGTCTCACCTTGTTGGAATTATATCGGCAAAAAAGCGAAAGAAAAGAAGCCTTCCAATGAAGAAATAAAGAAAGTTGGGTTGCCTGTTTTGGAAAGCCTATCGGTAGATGCTGCCTGCAGTGGTAATCCCGGACTTATGGAATATCGGGGAGTTTACAGCAAAACAGGTGAAGAAATCTTTCATCAGGGACCTTTCAGGAACGGAACTAATAATATCGGAGAATTCCTGGCTTTAGTACATGGACTGGCCTTCCTAAAACAAAAAAACAGTACGGTACCCATTTATACCGATAGTAAAACAGCTTTATCCTGGATTAAATCAAAAAAAACCAAGACCCGTTTGGAAAAAGACGAAACGAATGCCATACTTTTTGATTTGTTGGCACGTGCTGAAAACTGGCTTCAGAAAAATGAATACAGCACTACAATTCTGAAGTGGGAAACCTCAGCCTGGGGTGAAATTCCGGCAGATTTCGGTAGAAAATGATTATTCAACAATTGCCTTTTTTTTAGGCGATTTCTGAGCAATATTATTTTTAACGGATAAAATTAAGACCATTAATATCCCATATAATGCCGAATAATTTACTCCGGTAATAACTACATCAAATAAAGATTCATAAAGACAGGGAAATATCAATAAAAATGCAAATAGTTTACGATTTTTATCTGCAATATAAATCGGATAAAAATAGATAAATAAGAGTATTAGTAATCCAAAAATTCCAAACTCCATGGTTGTTTGTAAAAATTGATTGTGTGAGGTCAAAATTCGAATGTGTTTCCAGCTTAGTCTGAACTCTTCAGTTTGATGTTTTGCTCTTGCAATGTCAAATTGTTCCTGAGCATTGCTAATTCCGTAACCAAAGAATGGTTTTTCTTTAATTACATCAAGTGCTGCTTCCCATAAAAAAATTCGGGGTTCAGTTTTAATATCCTTCTCAGACATCCTTCTTTGCTGGCTTACAATACCGATCAAAAGGAAGGGTACAAGAAAGCCAACCACAATCCCAATCATTTTCTTTCTTTTCCAAATCTCAAAAAAGATAAAACAGAGCATTAATAGAATTCCGGTAATAAATCCACTTCGACCTTCTGAAATAGAAAGTATGCCAAAAATAATAGTTAAAGCGCCAATATACAAAAACAGTTTCCACCATGCCGTTTGTTTCCAGGAACGGGTAAGAATATACCAGATACTTACAAGCGAAATGTTTAAAAACAGGTTGAAAACCATATGGCTGTTTACATAAAGTATCCGTTGAACAGTGAAAAGGGATTCTCTGTCAGGATTCGAAATAAAATTAATTATTCCAATCCTTAAAAAAATAATATAAAAAATTGCTATGATGGAAGAGATAACAAAAGTATTCAGAAAATAATTAAGCTTATATTTATTATTCACTCCGAAAAATCCTACCCCTGCAAATCCAAATAATGCAAAACGTCTTCCAACAAGCCAGGTAAAATACTTCGATGTATTTTCAAACGGATAATAAACAAAGGCTAACAGAAAGAAAAAAGCCATTACAAGATAATAAATACTTTTTTTATCAAACTTGATTTTTTCCCATTTTTTTTCGAGAATAAACTCAATAATATAACTTATGAAAAAAAGGTAGAAGGCTATATTTTGTAAAGGATAGTAATAGATTGTTACAGCTGTAAGTAAAAGGATAGAGAATAAATTAATATAGTTTATTACTGTAATTATTTTCTGTTTCATTTTTTTGAATTTATTGACTGTTCTTAATTAAACAAATACTTTGGGCAATTGAATAATCGAATAAAAAAAATGCGTGTCTTTAAATGATGAATTTCTTTTTTTGAATCAATTATATTCGCGAAATAGGTAGTTTCAGAAATAATATCTTTGGTTGAAAATCCTTTTCGTGTCATTTTACTTGACAATTTCGATAATCTTTTTTGTTCAATTTCCGGAATTTGCAGGTTTTGTTCAACTGAGACATTTTCTCCAATCAATGGCAAATAATTTTGCCATTTCTTGAAAATAGAGATTAAATTTTTATAGTAAACAGCATCTGTCTTTCCCCGTGAAAAATGTTGCAATTTAATATCAAATATTACATAGTTTATATAGCCTGCCAGAGTAGATTGAATAGAGATATCGAAGTCATATCCATGAAAGCCTTTAAATTGTTCGTCAAAATGAATCTTTTTCAACAATTCTCTTTTCATGCACATCAATACGCCATCTAATAAAATAACAGAACGTCTTGATTCTTTTTGGTTAACCGGGAGTAGAATAAGTCTGGTAGGCTTTTTCCCGGTTCTATCCGATTGAACAATATTGACACATGACATAAGTGTAGACCATGAAGCCGGAATACGGGTAGCCAAATCTCCACCAGCTAACCCAATTATACCTGTTTTAGGGATTTGTAAATGTTCAATAATTTTTATTCCCCAGTTTTGTGTTAGAAAGGAAACATCTTCATGAACGAAACAGATATAGGGATATTTGCTTTTTGCAAAACCTAGATTGTAAGCTGAGAAAATAGAGTATTCGTTCTTTGAGTTATCAATTGAAATTATCTCATGAACTGTACCTACCGTACTGATTATATTTTCAACAAACGATTTTGAAAGCGTTTTATTTCTTGAACAAACGATTATGGAAAGCATATATTATATTTATTTTATTTTTTTATCCATCCATTTTTGCAAATGAATTTATTCACGTTTCCGTTAATGTTTCATTTTTAAAATTAGCTTTTTCAATTCATGATTAAGTTATTTTGAAACTTATTCACATCGAAAAAATAAATTTCATTTTAAAAAATTCATGGATACTGATTCGATAGCAGTATAAACTCAAAGGAGTATTTATTATATTAAAAATCAGTTACAATTATTACCAGACAAGATTAAATTTTGTCGACAATTTTTAGTGTTAATAATATTTTCCTCCATTTTCAAAAGTATTCTGGTATCGTATTACTGAGAAATCATCATAGGAAAATGTTTCGTTTTCATCTTCTATCAATTTTAAAGGTACTGATCCATAGAATGAAGCCCACATTGAAAATGTACTTGGCGGACCCATTATATAATCACATTTGCTTAATGCGTAAAGATCTTCAATTCCTAAGGAATTATCTAATAAATGTATATTTAGATCTTTGAATTTCTCTGGATTTATTACTTCATTGGTACTGATAAAAAAGCCAACTTTTTTTGTTCCCGGTTTTGATGCCAACATATTCATTAACCGGCTATAAACCGAATCATCAAAATAATAACTGCCATTATGAAAATTCAAATAATCGCCTCTTCTGATATGAACTCCAATTAAAATATCGTACATGGAATTTAATTTGGGGAAAAGCTTATCGGCCTTTTCACAAAACTCTTTCTTAGGTGTAAACAGACTGATGATTTCAGGTTTGAATTCAACTATTGATTCATAATCCTTTTTGTGTTTCCATGAATTAATATAATATATCCTGTTTTTAGCAAGATACGATTTGTCTAAATGATTATTATCCGGAAAACAGATATTGAATATCCTTAATAAAATCCCGATTTTTAATTTATTGAAAAGATATATAAATAGTACTAGAAATCTAATAAGCTTTTCTGTTCTGCGATTTTCAGATAAATTGAATTTTATATTTCTGAATTGATTTAAATTTTCAAACAGAGATTCATATTCTTTCAAATTAGGAATATAAATATTTATATTATGTTTTAATCCATAAGCTATAAAAAATGAAAAAGACCATAATCTGTTGCACATTTGGCCTGGTTTATCCCTCAAAATTATCATACAACTTATAGTTTTATTAATCCGTTTGTGCAAACAAATTTATTATCTCGCTGCTTATTCCGGTATAGATCCATATTCTTAACCTGATCAATCCAGTTTTCCTTATGTTGTAAGTGATATTGAACAGCTAAATTGCGGACTGATTTATGCTTAAAGCCTGCAGCCTCGAATCGCCATGTAAGATCCAGATCTTCACCTACTGCCGGCAACTGATAGTCTTCATCAAAACCATTAATGAAATGAATGGCTTTTTTTGAAAATGACATATTACTGCCTGTCAAATGATTCAGAGTCCTTAATCCGGGAATAAATCCAAGCAATTTGTCGGGCGAAATAAAAATACCTTCTTCAATATACCGGATACTTCCTTTACCAAAAAGGAGTTTCTTAACCAACTTTTTTTGTAGTTTGTGAATATTCGAGCTGTTTTCGAGTACAAAATTCGAACAGGTCTTATCAAGCTTTACCCGTTTACCTGCTAAAACAAACTTTTCATCTGCATAACGAAGATGCATTTCTATAAACCTGTGATGCAAAACACAATCGCCGTCAATAAATATCAGCCAATCTGTTTTTGAAGCCTTAATAGCCCTGTTCATAGCTCTATTTTTACCCCACCCCTCATCCTTCTGGGTTAAATGTTGCCAGGGTTGTACAAAATGATATTTATTTATAAACTCCTTTACTTCAGCGTTCTCACCGTCTTCGGCTATGATGATTTCAAAATCTTTCTCTGTCTGAAAGTTGAGCGAATCCAATACAGCCTTCAAAAACCGGATATTGTTATAAATGGCAATGATGAGTGACGCTTTCATAGACTATCAATTTGACTGTTAGAAATATTCTTGTGTTTTTTCCAACGCATAGTTAAAATATTGCTGACACAAACTTCTGAGTCAAAGCCACGTGCAAGTGCATATTCATTTGCCATAATTTTAAGACTTTCGTCATCAATATTTAATCTTTCAAAGTTTTTGCACCCTTTTTGAATATCAACGTTTCCAAATTCAATTCTGTTCAAATCAATCAGTTCAATTTCGATTTCAGAGCCAGTCTTTTTAAATAAAATGTTTCCTGCTGAATAATCGTGATGCCGGACTCCCTTTTCATGAAGATTTGCAGTGAAACGTCCCACAGCTTTTAAAATTTGATTTCTATCAGGGAATTCTATCTCTTTTATCAGATCGGAAAACTGATAAGGACATTCCGATTGAAGACATGCATAATAGCTTTTCAGAAATAAAAATGCACATTTCTGTTCATAATATCCGACCGGAGCCGGAGTTCCAATTCCTAATTCAATCAGTTTAAGAGCATAATCGTATGAGCGATGCGCTTTGGAGTCTCTGAAGTTCCCGTAAATAAATTTGTTTATAAAATTAGGTTTATGAAAGGATTTAACGACTATTTTATACTTGTTTTCTTCGAATGTTTTGATCGTATTCCTGATCGAATGGATGGTTTTCCCGCTCGTTTCAAACAATTCAGGGATGTTGTAAACAAACTCATCTAAATTAGGATAGGCAGGATTTACTTTAATGGTTTCAGGCTTTATCAAATGAATAAAAAAATTAAATAAACCTGACCATGTTCTCCGGTAATGCAGTTTACCACCCAATTCCCTGTAAAAAAAAGCTTTATGCCGTTTATTTAAAATACTAATGATGTTTCTTTTAAAATTTCTGTCTGTTACTCTCTTTGAATTATTCCTGATTCTGTATTTAAAACCAATAATCGGTAAACAGGTCACCTCACCGCCTCTTTTTAAAAGTGAAATCCAAAAATCCCAATCTTCCCGACCTTTAATATATTCACAGTAACCATTGATCGACTGCCAATCTGATTTTCTGTACATGGCACAGGTATCCATCATATTTTTCCGGGCAAGTAGCTTCAAAGAAAATGGCCTTAGTTTCCATTCCCCTGTTCTGTCTCCAAAAAAAACCGATTTACATGTCACAACCCTGACCTTTTCGTTTGATTCTAAAACATCAACAGCAGATTGTATATAATCGGAAGAAAGCAGATTATCGGCATCAACAGGTAAAATATACTTTCCGGATGCTTCGCGGACAGCATGATTCCTGGCTGAAGAAACTCCTGAATTTTGTTGAGACAATACCCTGATACGTTTATCTTTATCAGAATACTCATTGGCTATACTTAAAGATTTATCAGTTGATCCATCATCAACGATAATTACTTCAAATGATGAATACGCTGTAGATAACACCGATTCAATTGTTTGTGCAAGGAATTCCTGCATGTTATAAACCGGTATTATCACTGAAACTAAAGGAACATCCATTTGGCTGGTATTATATTTTGTCACGTTTAAAAAAAAGTTTTTTAAAATAATATTTCAATGGATGAGTATATTTGAGGTTTTTCCAGGGACGGCTGCTATGTGGCAAATGAATTACAGGAAGTGAAGTCAGCAAATAGTTTTTAAAACCCATCTCAATAGATTTGTGAGATAAAAACACATCAAACCATGTTTTATTCGGATTCAGTATATCAAAATTAAACGAAGTTAAAAATGATTGAGTCAGGAGAGTACAACAAAAACTTAGTCTTTTTTTTGTATAAACAGTGCCTGTTGTAAAATTCTTTGCATATAAATACGGAAAATTAATTTTTCCATGAATATCTTTTGTGATTGCAGCAACCATGCCAGGCTTTTCAAGGGACGAAATGCTATTGTACATTTGTTGAATTGTATTTTTTTCGACAATAACATCCGATTCGATAATGAGTAAATGTGCATCTTCGAAATTAGCCCTTTGCTGGGCAATTTGTAGAATTAACAAGTAATTCGGTGAGGGATGCATGGTTATGTTTTTCAGATTGACAAGAGTAAACCCTGATTTTTCGGAAGTCTTTTCAAGGATATCTGTTGTTGCATCCGAACTGAAGTCATTGTAAACAGTATAACTGAATTCGACATCAATTTCCGAATCCATAATACTGTTTATGGTTCGTAATGTTGTTTCCAATGAATCTTTTACAGGAGTAAGAATATGTAGTTTAGTCATAATAAAATTATTTGAAAAGGCGATTGATAAATGGAATGGTACGTAAAGGAAAATCACGTTTTATCAATAATACCAAAAAAGCAATCATTAAAACTGACTTTAATGATACATTAACAGCTGTATAAGGAGTTTTAATAAATAAACTGATTACATAAAATAGAACAGTAACACAGGTATATAATCCTATAGTTTTCAGATCATAGTTAATTGGCATGTGCTTTTGACCGTAAAAATAAGAAACTACCATGATGACAAAATAACAGGCAAATGCAGCCCAGGCACAGCCCATATAACTGTAGACAGGTACTAAGATCACATTCAATACTACAATGATAAAAGTTCCGAGTAATGAAAACCATGCACCGTACATTGTTTTATCAGTCAATTTGTACCAGAGCGAGAGATTGAAGAATATGCCCTGAAAAATAAATGAAAACAACACTATGGGTACTGCTTTCAGTCCAACCCAATAATTGTGTTGGATGACATATTTAAAAATATCCATATAAAGTACCATTCCTAAAAATATAAACAATGCAAACAGAATGTAGAATTTCATGGCATCTGCATATGCATCCAGGCTGTTTTTGTCTTTCTTTTGAGCAAAAATGAATGGTTCATAGGAATAACGGAAAGCCTGTGTGAACATCATCATTACTAAGGCAATTTTAGAAGTCGCACCATAAATTCCCAGTTCGGTAGCTCCTCTTACTCCTGGCATTAACATCTTGAAAAGTATTTTATCCAGGGTCTGATTCATTGTTCCGGCAATTCCTAAAACAACCAGAGGTAATGAATAGATAAGCATCTTTTTAAGCAATGCTTTATCAAACTCAAATTTGACTACAAATACGTCGAATAATAACGCGATGGTTACTGCTGCTGTTGAGAATATATTTGATATAAACACATATCCGACACCATAGTTCGGATTGTAGAACCAATTAATCAGGTTTGGCGTTTTTATCATCAACCAAGGACAAATGACCAGGAAGAAGATATTAAAGAAAATATTGACAAAAATGGCAAACAGGTTCAACGCAACAAAACGAACCGGACGATTTTTGAAACGAAGGTAAACATAGGGTATACAACCAAATGCATCAAAAGCTACCACTGTTCCAAGCATCGCAATAAATTCAGAATGATTGGCATATCCCAATGCATTAGCTATCGGATGCTTGAAGATGATGCAGGTTAAAGCAAAAATGGTGGATGTAACTCCTACTGCTATCAGGGTTGTACTGTATACTTTTCCTGCTTCTTCTTTGTTCTTATTAGCAAAGCGGAGAAAGCCGGTTTCCATTCCATAGGTAAGCATGACTAGCAATAAAGCTGTCCAGGCATATAAGTTGGTTACAATCCCGTAATCGGCAGGACTTGCCAGAACATAAGTATAGAGAGGTACCATCATCCAGTTCAGGAATTTCCCCAAAATGCTACTTACTCCATACATGGCAGTTTCCTTTGCCAGCTTCTTCATTTGTTGTGCCATATTTTAGCTAAAAGTTAAGTAAGTTAATTAAGTTTATTCAAATTGACGATTATCATCAGGTCATTATTTCCGTATTAAATATTTAATTTGTTCGGGTGATTTCTCTGTACATAAGTAATCATAGAAAGTTAAACGATTTATTTGTTAATCTCCAAGAGCTTAAATTTCAGTACCCTGTCAATTATCAATTATTAATTATTCATTATTAATTACTTAATATGAGTCCGATAGGTTTGTTCTCCCATTCTTTTTGTTCGTTCTGTTTGAGCCAACGCAGGTATAATTCCATTTGAACCAAACCGGTAACATTTACAATTTGCTATTAAATCCCTTTTGTTTCTTATCATTTTGGTTACGTCGGTCGAAATAAAACTTCTCATGAAACAAACCGCCCCAAGCCCCTAAAGGGGATGTTGATTACTACCGACTCTTTAATTTCTTTTTTCAGGATGCGTAAAAACTTACAGTTTCCACTCTTTACATCCCCTTTAGGGGCTTGGGGCAGTACATTCAGCATTCCAATTTGTTCCTAATTGTTTTTGATACCGCCCGTGGAATTAAGAAATCTTATGTGACTCCAACTCAATTGTGCAGACAGTGTCTGCACAATTTGAATATCATGGTACAATTCGTTGAAATTTATGAAGTTATGAAGGTTTCTTTTACTAAATTCTTCACCATATTTCATTATTAAAGCTTTACTAAGTTCAGAAACAATTGTTTTCCCATAATCCGCCCTTCCGTTTTTCAGAATGTCTTCATTTATTTGTTTCCCGATATTCCAGTACAAAAGCGTAAGCTCACTATTTACAGTGAAAGCAACACGTTCGCGAGTACCGTCAATTAACGATACAATCGATTGGATTAAGTCCTTCTTCTGAAGATCTATGTTGCTCATAATTAATTCATGAATTGTGCATGCACTGCGTACACAATTGAAATTTTGAAAAATTATTCTTTTAATGACGGCTATTCTTTACGTCTAAAATAATTCAATACTTTTTCCACAAACTTCATTTCTGCCGAAGGTTCAAAGTCTTCTGCCTTGAGGTATCCGGCATCCATCAAAAGTTTAATAGCTTCTTCCGCTTGTACCGAACGTACCTGAAGTTTGACACCTCCGTTTACATTTGCATAATCGCGGTTTAAAATTTCATCCTGACCATAACATTCAATTCCAAACGATTCGAGATACGATTTAGCCATTTCACATTCGATTGACTGTGTAA
>Ga0302280_1001973_pt1 | contig 16281 bp, 42 predicted proteins | sample III_Fen_E1_1_FD_198771 | JGI IMG/M metagenome (GOLD analysis project Ga0302280, IMG submission 198771) | Peat permafrost microbial communities from Stordalen Mire near Abisko, Sweden - III_Fen_E1_1 | ecosystem: Environmental > Terrestrial > Soil > Wetlands > Permafrost | place: Sweden: Abisko... | reverse complement strand
ATGTGACTCCCTGGAATGCACTGGTACAACCTGCGTCATTACTGACATTCCCGACTAATGAACTCGCAAGCGTACTAGTTTCTAAACGGAAGTCGGCATAGTTTTGGGTTAGGCTAGAATTGACAGTCTGTTGCGCTAATGCCAAAGTTGCAGCCGATACTAAACCTAGAGCAACCATACACTCGATTAAAGAAAATCCTTGGTTATTCATATGTGTTACCTCAAAATCACTTTTGTGTGTCAGCTCAAACCTATGTCAAAATTGACCTATATCCCTAGGCTGCTTTAGTGTTAACCCAAAATACATTCCCGTGACGGTCTTGTTTAAACACATTAGGATAGTATCCTGACTTTTCCATGTATTGCTCAATAAGGTTATTCCTTTGAGTATCATCATCGTATTCATGATTTTGAATAACCCATTTTCCCGAATCCGTATCTAATACATCGCCGTCGTCATTGATAATCAAGTTACCACATTCCAACGTGTAAACCGTCCCTACTTCCCAGTCAATATAAGCGCATTCCAAGTCATTAACATGCGCTTCAAATGCTTCGCGTGCCTCTGTAGGGATTTGGTCTAGGGCACTGCGCACGTATGCCCAACGTCTAATCTCACCGTGGCTATCAGTATCATACTCTTTAGTATCGTTCAAAGCCTTAAGTGTGTCAGTTACTACGCCAGACCAAGTTGATTCAAATGCTTTGACGTATTCGTTTCGCAATTTGTTTTGAATGACTGACGATTTTTCATTGTAATCCTTGGTCAGTGTGGTTAGTTGATTCTCAAGTTTTGCAATCGTATTAGATTTAATCATATGTTCCTTTCGAAATTCACTTTTAGTAATCATTGAAGACATGTGTCAAAATTGACCTATATCCCACTTAGTTCGTCTTTAAATACCCATGTACAGATATAGGACCACGTACACCATTCGATTAGAATCATTCCAGTATCTGAATGCCGCCGAACTTTGCCGCGTTTCAAATAGGCCGGATGGCTGCGGTCGATGCATACTATATATTTACGCATTTTGATCTCCCTGGACTATTTCAAATGACAGGGAATATTTGAAAGGTAGGAATTCGCCGCTAGCCGCTTGATAACTCCCATACAATTCATAGCCGGTGCCTTCCGGATGCATTTCGGCTTTGTTACACTCCAATAGCTTAGCGCCTAGTAATTGTTGAATTTCAGACCAATTCATTATCTCACCGTCAAATATGCTTTTAGTTCTGTAATCTTTACGTTCAAGCCAAACTTTATATTGACCATTCATATTTAACTCCTATCTAACTCAGCGCATGCTAGTCTTATATTATCCGCTTTATCTTTAAAATCTTTACGCTCCCGGTAATTAGAGCATTCAAAAGCTAATTTTTCAAGATAATCCGCTCTATCCCGAGCCGCTTCCAATACTTCATTTAGAGCATTTTGTTTATTCATATTAATCCTTTACAGTTTTTTAAGAGCTTTTGCAATAGCCTTTACAAGCTTTTGTTTCAATTCACTTTTGGTTTTGAACTTGATTTCTTGCTCCAAATCAGTTTTGTTACTCCAACGAAAATAGGGCGCGTCGTTGTCCCATCCCGAGTGTACCAGTAGCACGCCATTCCCTTCATACATAAGCCGAATTCTAAAAGCTTGACCACAATAGTCGTTATTGAGAGTGTTGTCTAGGGCTTCGTAAAGATCATTTAAATGACTTTCATTGTTAGGATCTAATTCAGGGTTATCAGCAAGTGTATCCTTCCAAATACTTTCATATTCTTCTTCAATTCTATTCTCAATGCTAGTGCTTGTATGTTCTCCGGAACCATGTAAAAACCCTGTAGTCGTAAAGGCTATAAAGTCGGCACCTCCTCTATTTCGATCATGCGCCCAAAAACCATCTCTTGATTCGAACTCTAGTGGCTCAACTACGGTATTATAAGCGTCAAATGGTATATCCAAATCCTCCAAACTTTCCAAGAGGATATCCTGATAGCCCTTTGTTACCACGTTGTCATATTCTTTATTAGTTTTAGTCAGTTTAGCTAGCTTGCTCATTTTTATTTCCTTTCAATCATTTACGATTTGAATACGACTATTTAAAATGCTTCCAAGTTCTAATTCTAGTTGTGGCGTTTCAAGTGTGTCATAATAAGCTTCTTCGGAATCATTGAGTATTTCCTGTAGTTCTTCCTTCGAAAAACTATTGAATTTTTTACTTTCAATGAGCAATTGAATCGCTTTAGAACGACTAATTAATTGTGTCATATTAAACCCCTTTCGCGATTGATACAGACATGTACATAGGGAAATTGTTAAGTCCACCATAAGTTTTAAACCAACTAGCGTAGCCTGACAACTTGTTTTTTACATAGACAGGGGCTTTTTCATTGAGAGAAAAACTCAAACGTTTATTTTGTTTACACCATGACTGACGATGCCCTTTTTCTCTCAAGTATTCTTTAAAAGCAAGAGATTGACCCCTAGCACTACCCTGAGTTACAACTACAGGGATATTCAAATGCTTAACCAAACTAAAGACGCGTGGTTCAGCGCGACCAAACATTTCAACACTGTCAAACTCGACACAACTAAACTTATGACCAATTGCAGCTAACCTTTCAACCCCTGCAATTAAATCCCCTTCGATTACTTGACACTTGAGACCTTTTAGCTGGACAAAGCGACGCAGTTTAGCCGCAAGTTTAGGGCACCATTCAAATACCACGATATTAGCGTCTTGAAATCCCATTTTGCGATAACGGATAATGTGTCTCAATAGACCGCTTGGATGCCCGACCAAAATTGCGCAGTGTGTAGGACTATTTTTATTCAATCGTCTAAGGATTGGTCCGATAATTTTGTCTTCATAAGATTCGCTAGTTGTTTTTCCTAGCGAGTTCGTGGACTTGTTAGCAAACGACGATTTATGTGTCTTAGACAGGATATCGAATTTATAAGCCATTGTAAAACTCCTTTGTTATTGTTTCGTTATGCATCTAAGTAATGCATGGGGAATGCCATAGCTAACTATTGAATATAGTTCAGCATACCATTTTAGCATGGTGTATAGCGCGTTATCAAATGTATAATGCTTAGTCGATTAGTTCAGTCTATAAATGAAATACTCACCTTGCTCATGTTCTTCGAAGTCGTATTGACCAATGAAATGCCCGCGTCCATCCGATAATACAGCGTCGTCAACGAAATGGGCTTTGTCATTGAGTAGCTTAAGCAATACAGGGTTAGCATCCTCGCAAAGCTCTTGTATTTTTTGAATACAACTTTCGTCAAGGTCTGATATATGAGCTTCCAAAAACGATGCGCGGAATGCCCACACAGAGTCAAGGATAGCCTTGGTTGCATATTCGTCGGCTTCATTGTCTGTTAGGACTAGATATTCTTCGCGTCCATTTTCAAATGCATTATCGTCGTATCTCATGCATTCTACTTCGTTTACTTCGCATTCCAAAAACCGTGCCAATGCTTCAAGTTTATTCATATCAATCCTTTCGATTAAGCAGCCTTCCGATATTCAATGCGTTCAATAGCCACGATTACATTGTGAACGTCAAGCGCCGCATATAACCCTAGTAGTCGTTGCAAGGCTTCATTTTTGGCGTCATAATCCCCTAGCTTGACAGCGCTAGCAAGTTCTAAGCGTACGTTATCAATAGCCTTCAAGACTTCGATTTCATTTGTCAATTTGGTGCCCATAATTATCTCCTACCCAGTATTTGAATGCGTAACGCCGCTTGCATAGCTTCTTTCAATGTGGGAATCCAGGTAGTCATTTGAACATAACCGAAATTTGGATAGATCAAAACCCTATAACCCCTACCATCTGGCTCAATTACAGTCTTCATATTCGTTAGCTCCTATTCGTTCGTTATGTAGATAGGTATTGCATAGGGAATGCCAAAACACTAACCCGCAGTCATTGGGTTATTTAATAGGTTAATGAATAGGAGATGTTTAAGTATTAGCCAGTGTGTAGGGCGATATACAACTTATAGCTTTTCTCCAATGATATCAGTAATGAATGAAATCAATTGTGGGGAATAACCCCTAGCTTCCAAATCGTATTTGATATCCTCAATGACTAGGTTAACTTCTAAGTCATAGGCCAATGAGCTAGGCCTACCCTCGCACCGATAACACCGATCCTTATCAAAGTATCGTGCATAACCATTCATGGCACCATTACATTTAAAGCATGTAAAATTAAATCCCATACCATAACCCCTTTCAGTGATACACAATGTATGTCAATCCTTTCGAGTTACAGCTTTGACGCCTATTTTAATCAAGTCTTTATAAGTGGCATACAAGGATATGTTTAAACCCATTTCGACCGCCTGTTTTTTAGTAACTTTTAACCATTCTTTATGGGTTTTTAGTTGACATCCTATGGATACATTTTGAGGTGTTACGGTTATAGGGTAACTTTCACAATGAAATACATAGCAATGCTTCTGTAAAGACACCCGAGCATCCCCAGACACCCATGCATTCCCAGACACCCGAGTATTCCCATACACCTGAGCATTCCCAGACACCCGAGCATTCCCATACACCTGAGCATTCCCAGACACCTGAGCATTCCCAGACACCCATGCATTCCCAGACACCCATGCATTCCCATACACCTGAGCATTCCCAGACACCCGAGCATTCCCATACACCTGAGCATTCCCAGACACCTGAGCATTCCCAGACACCCATGCATTCCCAGACACCCATGCATTCCCATACACCTGAGCATTCCCAGACACCCGAGCATTCCCATACACCTGAGCATTCCCAGACACCTGAGCATTCCCAGACACCCATGCATTCCCAGACACCCATGCATTCCCAGACACCCATGCATTCCCAGACACGTCTAGATGTTTTTCACTCTCAATGTATCCGCCTAAAGTACCCGCTATAATCGAGCCGATATTAATTAATGCCTGAATTCTATACAGCGTCCTACCATCCCAGGATAATTTAGTGTCTTCTTTAATTAACTTATATTTTTTATTCATATAATCCTTTCAATGAAACACAATGCTAGTAAAACCGAATAGATATAACTCATGTGGATCGGAGTTACCCGCCAAATAGAATCCAATGCAATTCATATAATCGATTTGGTCACACACTGACTTGAACACGACACACTGCGTAGAATTTAACACACTAGACTCCCTTCAACAATAGCAACCCCGTCAATTTCGGAACCAATTTGAGCAAGGATATATGCTAGGTCATACTTATGGAATACTCGTTCAGCTATAGGCCCTTCAATCAAAAAATCATATTCAAATACTGTAATTTTATTCATATAATTATCCTTTTAAGTTTAAAGAGCTTCACAATAGTCTACTAAATCTAATCCAATTAGATCTAATAGAATATCAATATCTGTAGAATCACAGTATAATTCAAATCTTATACCGGTATATAGTTTTACTTCATAGGTATTCATTGGAATATCCTCAATACAACCAAGGTAACCGTGATCAATCCTAAATACCACGTAGTTACAAGGCTATCTAGCCTATTCAATTTGGCATCGTTTTTAGTTTCAAAGTAGACTCTCATATATTTCCTTTCAATCGGTTATGGTACTACTTATTGCATGTGTTAGGCCAAAACGCTAGCCCGAAACTATTGGGTTATTATACTGAATAGTGGTTAAGGATTAGACATGTGTATAAGCGATAGTTACCTAACAGCTTTCAAAGCCTTAGCCACATACTCCAATAGATAGACTTTGGGCGCAAACCAACTAGTTAGAAATGTGTGATAGTTGCATCCAATAGTTAAAAGTACAGGTACAAGCGACACAATCGTCACAATAATAGGCAAAAAATACACGTCGTCATTGAAATTTAAGCCCCCGTTTTTATTGGGATAAGTTTCGGCCTGTTTAGCTAGCCGCCACACAGATACAACTATCCCAGTTAATAAGAGAGGTATCAACCAAAGTAAACTTGATTCAATACGCGCCAAAGTAATCAATTGCTTAGCAATATCAGGAGCTTGGGCCAAGACAAAATCCTGAGTGTTATTGAGGATACCGAGTAGTTTTTTGAGTAGTTCGTCAGTCATTTGATTTCTCCTTTGGTTACTTAATCCTGTCACACGCCGCTTGCAATTTGAGCATATCCGCTTCCATCTCCCGAGCCGTCTTCATATCCTCAAAGGTAGCCGCCACTATAGCAGATACCCTAGAATCGCGGTATAGCTTTTCCAATACCCTCCCAGACTCAAAGGTTAGATATACACCTCCCATGCGATGCGTATCGGCTCCTAAACGCAATTCGTAGCGTATCACAGTATACATGCTTTAACCCTCTTGACTATATCGATCAAATACATGGTTAGCCGTAGTTATAGAATCGCCTTGATATAGATATTGTTCATTCAGCGCACCAAATGACTCCCTTGACTCAACATGGACCACATAGCGGTTATTGGTATCCAAGGTCATTCGGTAGCGGTATATCGTGCCATTAACTAGGATAGCTGGACTAGACTTTAAAACAGTATGGCCATTGAGTAATACAGTCATATAGTTACCTCTATTCAATTACAATGCGGGAACCAAAAATCACATATTCCGAGCCACCAAGCGATACAGCCGGTTTTTCAAAATGGGCATGGCAATATCTAATAAATTCATTAGCTGAATCCAGGTTAGGCATAGAAATTTCGTCGTCTATTGAGATACCCGTCAAAAGGCCTGTAATGAAATACTTAGAGAACTTTACTTTAAATGTGGTCATAATCGTTACCTCTTATCTATATACTTAGCAAGTGGTAGGCCAATGCCAAATAGCGTATATTCGAATTAAGCTCATTTAACTGGCTATTGGTTTAATAGCCGTATGATACTTAGGCATGTTTAGGGCACCATGTGGAATGGTTCGCAAAACCGTGTTTTTCCATACCGCATTCGCAGACTTTCAGTTTGATCTCAAAGCTTTTAGTACTGTGATGACCGAAGTCAATCGATATGTAGCCTGGACAATTCAGACCGTTAATTGGAGCTGTATACAATACAAGTTCAGATTCGTCAAAACCACTTGACTTTTTTCCATTGGTCCATTTAACACTGTAATAGTAGTTACCTAAATATAAACTTTTGCCTACAATAAAACCAATATCATGTTGCGTAGCTCCAACTTTACATACGCAGTCATTCAATTCAAATGCCATATATTCATTCCCTTTCTATCCAAGCTATTACAATTACAGGCGAAATTAACAATAGTGTCCAAAACGACATATAAATGAGCATGAGTTATTCCCTTGCCCGCGCGATAACCACTAGATGCGGGTTAAGGCAAGCATTGCAAATACCGTGCTTAAGCCAGTAGGGTTTAAAATATACGTTACATTTAGAGCAAGCTAGTTTTTTGGTCATATTAAAATCTCCTCGTACGCGTGTATAGATATCCAATGCCTAATACGCATCCTATGGTAACAATGTAACTAGAAGCTTTGACAACGCTATTAGAGCGGGTTGTGTGTGGTTTAGTCCAGAGAGCGAATTTACTAGCTTTAAATAGTTTAATCATGGTAGTAACCTATTGCAGGCATAGTGCCAAATGAAAAACAATGCGAATTCAAGGTTATCAGTCTAAGCGATTGTATAGTGCGCTAGATACTGGCTAATACTTAGACGGTTACATAACGCTGAATGGCCAATAGCGTCGATTAGAGGGGATATGTGAGAGTGAGGGGAAATAAGACAAACCTTATGGAATGCATAAAACAAACATTATGGGATAGCTCATTACAGGACTTGAGCGCGTTAGCGGGACTTTACAAGTCTTTACAAGTCTTTACAAGTCTTTACAGGGAGTGAGTTAAATAGCTGATATTATTAGATTATATTGAGTAATGTGTCTAAGGTAGAAGTTTTTGGCTTAAGTGATACTAGAATCTTTATAGCGTAGTGTGTCCAAAATATGCCAAAACGCTGTGTTAGGTCATAATTCATCTAACCCAGTTTAAAATGCATGTTATGTACCACAAAATTTTATACTCTCACCTTAGCCCAAGGCTTCACTGACCTTGGGCATTGTTGCGTCTAGTGTCTGCCATTTAAACATAACACAAAACTTTAGTCAACTATAGATACTGTGTCATTTTCTACATAGGATACGTTCTCTTATTTTGTATCCTACTGAATTCAATCAAATCAATGAGTTATAAAAACCAAGTTCGGCGTATGTGGGTTATCGTCGATTGTTAACAAAGCTCAACATGGTGCAAGCGTCGTATGGGTGCATGAGTGTAGTGGCTACATTGCCCTTAGCGAACCAATGGAAACGCAATGGCGGTCAATTATGCGCGTCCTATAGGGAATGGCGTAGCGTAGTAGGGATGCGTTAGGAATGACACAGATTGATTGTATGGTTAGTAGTCGTTCGAGTGTCTAATTGACCTAGTGGTGGGTGTAATAAAACCGGGTGTGTCGTCTAGTTTATGTGCATAAACCCAATAGAGTAGCAAATACGTGTAGTTACGCCGAAGGCCCCTCAAAAAGTCCTATGTATGGGTAATTACTCAGAAATTGGTCGAACCGGGGAATTGAGTCATTACAATAGGTTAACCCCAATATAGTTGCCCATGCAAAAACTCAAAAAATAATTTCTAAAATTCTAATGCCTTATATGACACCCTCTTAAAATTTTCCCAGAAATTTTTCTCCAATATTTTCACCTACTTATACAAACTCCCCTTCAACTTCCCCACAAACTGTTGCTCAGCTAGACCCCCAATTTGGTATTCTTCCAGCCAATCAATGTCCTTCCGATCTGAAAAGAACACTTCACATAAACCAGAAGGATAGACTTGAAGTTCCAAATGGTTGTTGTTATTGGGAAAATCCCAACTAAAGCATACCACATCGTCTTCGGTGACACAGCAGTCTGGCACGATGGTTATTCCCAAGACCTTTCTAAATTCTTCAAAAGCCTTTTCAAAATGAGGATTGGTAACGCCGCAATTCTCTCTCAAATTGACGAAATACTTAGCTATTTTTTCTTCTCTATTTTCCATGCGACTCAACCTGTTCATTAATTTCAAAAGGCCATTTTTCGAATTGTGATTCCATCCAATGACAGGACAGCACTTTCATATTTTTACGCCCCAGTTTTTGTCCTTGGCAGTCGATTGCTTCCAAGGTTATTTGTGAAACACCCTTATAGGTTTCCCAATCGACAACCCTCCATAGTGGATCAGAGCTGTATCCTTGCGCAAAAACCTCACCCTTGGCAATACTGGTAGAGTATGGTGTTATTCTCATACGAACTCCTCCTTATGGTCCCACTCACACCCATCCAAATGCTCCAAGAACCCCTCCTGGGAGAACTTTGCCCCACAATATCCACAGATGTAGTAATCTGGAGTTCCGAAGTTGGCTTGGTTCTGGATAACGGCTTTCTCTAGGCAGTCCTCGCATACTCCGGCGACTTCTGTTTGGCAGGTAGGACAAAGATGGGTTTTACTCATTTTTGAGCACCCTTATGTAAGCCCCAAAGTTCACTTTCCTTAATCAAAACGTTGATGCTATTGCAATTCGTGAAAGTAATAAGATATTTATTTTCATATTCCATACCGCTCTGGAGTATTCCGTATACATAACCTTCACAGCTTTGGTAAAAACCGGCTGTAACAAAAACATTTTCACCGTAATGAAACTTAGGCTCATTACCAGAGCATCCGGCTAACAAAAAGCTAAGTAAAATTAAGTATTTCATTTTTATCCTCCGTGAACCTTACATTTTCTCGTAAACGCTGGACCTTCCCCACACTCGCAGAATCCCTCCTGAGCCATCCCCGGCCTGAGAGGGGAATATGTGGGTCCGGTGAAAACCGTATTTTCTTCTTTCCCCAACACTTACTCACCTTCATCTTCATCTTCTCCCCATCCCTGGTTAGGATCGCTTTCCGACCGGGTTGTAGGCAGCAACCCCAGATAACACCCCTTGTGGTAAGCTGCTATCCCACTTCTAAGGTCGTATCCATGCATCAATTCACAAACTCTTTCCCAAACTAGATCCCAGTGGCCCTCACCCTCCATCCTTTTCTCACGCATTGGAATCTGTGGAGTTGGATCTTCCCAGTTCTGGCTTTCAGAATCTTCTGCCTTTTCTAGGATAGAGTAGCCTTCAACAAAGCACGATCCGTAGGAGTTATATTGACCTTCCATTTTTTGAACAACTTCGCCGTCTTTCAATAGGAACAAAAGACACTCGTCCCCTGAAAAGCTAGTTGATTTGATCCCCTTATCACATTCTTTACATAGCCAACTAAAACAACCCATTATTTATCTCCAATAAGGCCCAAGGCGAGCCAGCAGTTAAGTGTTGTTGATCGAATTAGTCTGTCTTTTCTTCCGGATACTCTACTTCATATTCCAAGTCGTTTATCCTCTGACCCATCCATCTGATTTTTACTCCTAGAATTGAATTTACCTCTCTAGCGTCTTCCAGTTCCTTTAGCCAACAAGCTAGAAGCCTACAGAACATGTCCATTTCCAAGTTATCATATGGGGGCCAATTGCCTCGTCTGAACTGCTCTATACAATCGCTCAAAAGATAGGGGTTAAGTGGCGGACCACATTTGATTGGTTTGGTCATTAGGTCCCTGCCCGGTCATAGCAAAAGCCCAAAAAGTAAGAAAGCACAATGACACACAAAGGTATTCCTAAAATAGGATGATTGTAGAGCAAATATATCAAAGCTAATGTGAAAAATATCAGAAGTCCTATTGCTATCAGTGCTCCTAAGCCGAACCCGAATCTTTCTAAATGTTTCATCCTTCCTCCTCATCTGGTATCATACAATCTGGTAAAATTCCAAGTTTCCAATACAGTTTTGTTTTCTTTTGTCTATAGGCTTCTTCTTGTAAATAATCTAAAAATTCTTTTCGGGTCATCCCGTAAAGTATTTCCTGACCAATGTTTAACTTATGAATAATTCTTTCGTATTCATAGGCTTCTTCCAATGAAAATCCTGCCAAAACAATCCAATCCACTATCATCCTGGCTCCCATCCTTCTGGAGGGTCCATATGCGGCACACGAATCCATTTACAGCCTTCCTTAAACTCTTCGTCATCTGGAAACAGTCTAATTTCATTGATCTGATTTCCGCAGTCTATTCCCCATGCCAACCACCTGACCTTGGGCTTAGGTTCTTCCCATTCGCGTTCAGTGAGATCCAACGTATGTCTGACTGCTTGCACATTGTATTGACCACCAGATGTCCAAGTAGCAGTGGACCATTCTTCTTTTTGATCGAACCATGCTCCATGAATAGTGTAATTCCCTGGAAGTTCAGTAGCGTATATCTTTGCACGTTTGCCGCCAGTAGTAAAGTACTCTTTTCCCGGAACCCATTTAAAATTACTCATTTTATTTTCCTCTTTGGAGCATTCAGGACATACTGTTGTAATGTTTTGCCAATTATAGCAATTATAGGTCATACAGGTATGATGGATACAATCGTAATGCATTTATACCTCAAAACAGTTGTCTATGGTGCCAGCTTGGCCCAATTCAATCATTAATCCCGTAGTTTGGTGCAATCCCCTTACGGCCTCTTCGAAAGTTGAATAGGAAGCCGAGGTCCTAGACATATACCCGCCTTGGCTCTGGATATGCTCCATTACGACGTATGGACCTCCGTAATGCAAGTTTATATTGTCAAAGTGGATTGTGTATTTAGGATGCTTGACTTCACTCATATTCCAACTCTATCCTTATAGTTCTAAAATGTCAAGTATTATTTAGGGATGGTCTAGGGGTTAAAATCTTTTTTAACGAAAATTACATCTACACCGCCGCAACTAGAGATAACCTTTGGATAAAGTTCAAGTAATTCCCAATTCTCGTTTTTCTCTATTGTAGTTAAGTAATCCAATACTTGATCAAATACTTTTTCAGCTGTCTTTTGCACGTCATTTATTGTATTCGCTGTTATTGGCATCCCAACGTGTATGCTCAAACCCTTTGTGAGTTGTTGGTGTAGATATTCTTTGACTTGTTTTGTAGTCATTTCTTTCTCGCAAAATAAACTGGTTCCGATCGTGCTTCAATCATATAAGTTTCATGGCTGCTGGCGCCTTCTTCTCTTACCAAAACCGGTCCATGATATCCTGAATTTATAATATCGTAATCGCCCATTTGGTCAGATTCTTCGGCCCAAGTAGTAGCTGCATCTTCCGAATCATAAGCTTTGACTAAACGAGCTTCAGACCAATCTCCATTAAGTGCTCCGCTTCCGCACCATTCCAGACTTATAACTTCGTAATATTTCTTAAGACTCACTTCCCCAACCATCCTTCCGAAATATTAAAATTGTGGTGATTCGTACCTTCAATTGGGTGCACTACGTCTTTATCGTCAATCCAGCTATTTTCCTTAAATTTGATTTCATATTGAAAACGACCATTATAATAGTCCACACTATTGACTACAGCTTTCTTACCCTTCTTAAATAGATGCCTATAAGACATCCAGCCCCAATTTTCTTCTGAGCTGATAGGGTAGTCTTTTGCGATTTTTACTGTATCGCCTGCTTTGAACTTTGCAAAGGTAAATAGCCCTTCCACATATCCTTGGAGATGCTCCATTTCCCATTCCGTAGGCATGGAATTTTCTTTTTGGTAAGCTAGGTTGGTTTTAATGCGTTCTAGAGTTTTTAAGTGTCTCATATTAATATCCCCACATAAATTTTTCTTTTTCCCAGCGGCCCAACTCTTGTTCTCCGATAAAGCACTCGTCTGCTAAAAATTTTAGTCCTTCTGGGGTTGGAGCGTAATCTCCTCTACATCCACAGTCACATCCACCCACTAGACCTAATCGTTGCAGTTTTTGCATAAAACGAAGCTGAGTCTTCTCTTTGGTTCCAACTGGAAAGACTTGTTGTACCGAAGGCATATAAAAACATTGACCCCATGTAGCCCAGTCCCCTTCTTGTTTAGCAAGAAACATTAGAACCTCACCAGCGCAAGTTTGGGGATGTATTGGTTTTTTCATATCAAACCTCTCTCCAATATTCCTTAGGACAATTCATCGTGTGAAGATCGTCGGTTTCCTGGCAGTAGGAGCACCTTATTGGAGGAAACATCTCTTCCACTGGCACCCATCCAATAGCTTTAGGTTGATAGTCACCATATTCTGAATCTTTTAGATAATCCTCAAAACTCCAACCTATTGCGCCTTCACCAAGTTCGTCATTATTTTGAATCTCAAGTAGCTTCCCATCCGTAGAATAGCTGGCCTCACCACAAACGACTTGAATACTCATAGCACTTTCAAGTAAAGAACCACGATCTTTATGGGGTGCCAACATAACCCAAACTCTTTGGCCTTGTTTCGGAAGTTCTTCTTTAGGATTTCGCCAGTTCATATTTCTTTCTCCACTTCCTTTAGTATTCTTACGACTTCTCTTCGTTTTTTATCCGTAGAATCTACTAAAGCTGTATAGGCCGCCATTACTGAGGCTGCGTAGAGCAGGTCTTCTTTGGAAGGTATACCATATCTAAGTCGCCATTGTACTGAATCATCCTCATGCTCCAAATAACGAGGCCAAACCATACCGTTCCAAGAAACATGTCTTGGGAATATTCTAAATTTTATCTTTCTTATTTCTTCTAGTTTCATTGTTTCTTATTCTCCAAACACTTCTTAATCCAGCGTTCTAACTGCCTAAGTTCTTTTCTGTTTTCTTCGGGATCTAATGAAGCTATATATCCGCCATAGCCGTCTTGAAAGTTGAGATATGAAATATAATTCTTATTAGGAGCTTCTATAAATAGTATAGAAAGTTCAGAATTTCCCAATTCAATTCGTTTAGGTTGCCGCTTACCTTCTTTAATTCTCTTTTCGAGAGTGGATTGTTTCATACCAGCTCCCATTCCGTAACTGTCTTTTTAGCCTTGAAGAATACTTCTCGTCCTTCAATTACGTTAAAAACTATATGACCACATTCCTCATGAATATTCTGGTCAAATTCTTTTTTAAATTTTAATACTTGTTCAGGAGTATCAAAAACTTCTAAAGTATGGGTTTCGCGTTCTCCATCACAATTGTCAGGACTGATATAACCAGAATAAACATAATATTTCATACTTCCTCCTAAATTTTGAGATGCGGTCGGGCGCTACACCGACTAGAGGACTGCAAATAACAAGGATTCTAACCTTCTACAGCGCCTAACGCTCTTTGCCCTTTCCTCGACCTAAATCCGCGTGTCTCCAGTGTTGGCCCGAGTCTATATCGTCTTAGTCTACACACTACAGTAGATACCAAATCACAGCTTTCCACGCCGCTCATCTCCCCTATAGCTTCCCATACTTCTTTGGGAAAGTCAAGTAGTATTTTTGGCTTGACAAAATGGATTTGTTTGGGTAGGCTCATATTAAGCAGTGGGTGTTGGTCTAGCGGTCGCACCGCCCCGGAGGTTCAATTCCTCCCTAGAATTGGTTGGGTATAGGGTTCGAATCCCTGGCCCACTGCCCTAATTTAAAAGGAATTCCCATAGATGTCAAAAATCAATAAAGACACCACACTCTACGCCTATTGGTCTAAAAAAGAGAAAGATGCGATGTATTGCTGGCCCGATAACTCAGCTGACGGGCATTTGCTTCATTGGTATTTCGACCCTAGTCGTGGATCACCCAATGAAAAACCTTCACTTTATAAAGAGCTTGAAGCTCGTGGGTATGATTTGTCAACTTTGAGGTTCAGTATTAAGAAGAAGGTAGTTTAATTATCACGTCTATCTCCAAAGAATCTTCCTAAATCTCCGTATTTCCTCTTCCGTCTCCTTAGCCTTCTCTTATCTTCTTTAGCTACCTTACCAGAATAGCAGCACTTCCAACCACAGAATAAATCCCCATTCCCCCAGGGCAATGAATGATGACCTACAGCGGCTTTCCAGCGTACTCTTTTATCACAAGCCATACAACGTAGAGCTTTGACTATCATGTAAGCATTGTCGTGATTCTCATCGCCCATAGGGAACCATTCTGAAAGACGGACTGGATAGATGCTCATGCGTGCACCGCCCTAATCTCTTCAATTTCGCACATTGGAATAAAAGTGTTGGTTTTGTCATCAAAATATCTGTTCAGTCTTATTGCACTTTCTATCAATCCGTGGGCTCTTCCCAAAGAAGTATTTTTAATTGTAGACCGAAATATTCCAGAGCCCCACGTCTCAACACTTGGGATAAAAACATCAGATTCGTATATTTTGCTCGTCTTCGTTAGCACAGAAACTCTAAACCTTGGTTTCTGAAGCTCTTCCTCTAGCCAAGCTTGTGCTTTAGCTTCGCATTCTTGGTCTTCTTTTCTACTGTCTCTTGTATCCTTCCAGATAGCCCAAACAAATAGGATTGGAAGTGAACTGAACAATAATAGTGCCAGTGATTGTGAATTAGTCATGTACAAAGATCCTCATATTTCCATTTGTATTCTTTTAGTTCTTCATTTTCAGTTCTAAGTCGATCAATTTCATCCAGTAAGCAAGCGAACATTTTGCAATCTGTGGCGTCACAGTCGCATTTTATGTCTCTAGCGCGTTGTTCTAGGGGATTCATACCAATTCCTTCCACTCAGGAGCTTTTGCTCCAGTCCACTTAGGAGGTCTTTTATCATTTTTCCATTTTTCATTAAGATAAAGCCTATAAGCTTTGGTAGTTTCTTTAATGTCTTTAAACGAGGTGCAATTAGGGAAAGTTGTAAGCTTATTCTCTGGATAACACAAATCTGTAGAGGAATTGTAAAATAATTCCGTATATTGTTCACACTTATGAATCTTGTGGAATCTAGAGGTGTACTCATTGCAAAGGTGAACAAAATGCCCACAAAGCCAAAGATAGTTGTCGTGAGAGGTTCTAGCCCAAATCGTAGAAGGATGATTTTGATGGGTAGTTTTGTAGGGGCCTTGACGTAAACCAGCTAAGTTTATATTTGTGGATAAAATTTGTGCTGTTTCTAGAATCATCTTAATCAAGCGTTTATCGTCTAGGGCTTGGGCGGATTCTTGAGCATCAAAAGAAGAAGTGAAAATGTTCATGGTACGACTGTACTTTAGAGTTACATAAAAGTCAAGTAAAAAAGCCCAAACCCTAATTAAAGGATCTGGGCTTCAAACAGGCCGATAGTGTGTCCACGTCTCGTTTACCCTAAGCATCCTTAAGGCACCTGTTTCCAATGGGGCTGGTTAAGGCCATTTAACAGCGATCCCAACGAATTGCGCTTTGCACCCCTATGCTA
>Ga0302280_1001970_pt1 | contig 16291 bp, 10 predicted proteins | sample III_Fen_E1_1_FD_198771 | JGI IMG/M metagenome (GOLD analysis project Ga0302280, IMG submission 198771) | Peat permafrost microbial communities from Stordalen Mire near Abisko, Sweden - III_Fen_E1_1 | ecosystem: Environmental > Terrestrial > Soil > Wetlands > Permafrost | place: Sweden: Abisko... | reverse complement strand
CGACGAGCATGGGTTGGGTTATTTTGACGGCACGCATCTTTATGAGCATGCGGATGCTCAAAAAGGGTATCATCCTGACTGGAAGAGTGCTATTTTTAATTATGGCCGTCATGAAGTGCGGGAATTTTTGATTTCTTCAGCCATGTTTTGGTTAGACAAATTTCATGCCGATGGCTTGCGGGTGGATGGGGTCGCGTCCATGCTTTATTTGGATTATTCCAGGGGAAACGATTGGGCGCCTAACAGGCTTGGGGGCAGGGAGAATTTGGAAGCTATTGATTTTCTCCAAAGGCTCAATGAGGTTATTTACAGTAACTTTCCTGATACTCAAATGATTGCTGAAGAATCAACAGCCTGGAGCGGTGTGACACGTCCTACATCGGCGGGCGGGCTTGGTTTTGGCATGAAATGGAACATGGGCTGGATGCATGATATCTTGGTTTATATCACTAAAGATCCTATTTATCGGAAATATCATCACAATGATTTGACCTTTTCATTCTTGTATGCCTATTCTGAGAATTTCTTATTGTCCCTTTCTCATGATGAGGTGACCCATGGCAAAGGGGCTTTGGCGGCTAAAATGCCAGGGGACCACTGGCAGCAATTAGCGAATATGCGATTGCTATTGGGGTATATGTTTGCTCACCCAGGTAAAAAGCTCACCTTCATGGGATCAGAATTGGCCCAATGGGCGGAATGGAATCATGAAGTGAGCATTGATTGGCATCTTTTGCAATATGCCCCGCATCAAGGAATTCAAAAATGGGTTAAAGACTTGAACCATTTTTACCGCAGTGAACCTGCTTTATTTGAAAGGGATTTTTCCCCTGAGGGATTTGAATATATTGATTTTAGCGATTATCAAAATAGCCTTATTAGTTTCATCCGCAAATCGGCTGACAAGAAAAGTATGGTGCTGGCGGTATGCAATTTCACACCGGCGACGTGGAACGAATACCGTATCGGTGTGCCAGAAGGTGGTTATTGGAAAGAATCTTTAAATTCCGACGCTGCGGTCTATGGGGGCAGCAATCAGGGCAATGATGGTGGGCAGCAAGCTCTCCCACAGGCCTGGCAGGGGAAACCTTTTTCATTGATCTTAACGATCCCGCCTTTAGGAATTTTATTTCTCAAACGATTATAATTTTCCAGGTGTCCCGCTGCTTGCAATGAGTTTATCGGCATAAGCGATGCACGCTTTGATATTCCATTGGAAATGATCTTCTCCTAGCATTTCTATAATTCCTGCTTCTTTCATGACCTTCAATGGTTGGGCATGAACCCCCGCAAAAATAATTTCCATTTTACTTTTTTTGGCTTTTCGCAAAAGATCTTCCAGGGCGCTTAATCCTGTGGCATCCATCGCCGGAACAAAGCGCATGCGCAGGATCAAGACCTTGGGACGGCGTTTCATTTGATTGATGGTGTCTCTAAATTTATCAGCAGCGCCGAAAAAGAATGGTCCGTTAATTTCAAAGATTTCGATTCCTGCCGGGATATTGATGGCATCCATCATTTCCGGGTCAAGGATCCATTCGTCAGAAGCGCTGCCCTGGTTGAGATAATTGACGTGGGTGACATCAATCATGCGTTTCATAAATAAGAAAGACGCTAAGACAATCCCCACCTCGATGGCCACGGTCAAGTCGACAAATACAGTTAAGAGAAAAGTTGTCAGCAATACGATGATATCGCTCTTGGGGCTACGGAATAATTTAGCGAATATGGACCACTCACCCATGTTATACGCCACTAACACCAAGATGCCAGCGAGGGTCGCCATAGGAATTAAAGCTGCCCATTGCCCAAGAAAGAGGAACATAAGTAGGACAGTTAATGCGTGCACTATTCCTGAAATAGGGGTTTGTCCGCCGTTTTTAATATTAGTCGCGGTGCGGGCAATCGCCCCGGTAGCTGGGATGCCGTTAAACAGAGGGGATGCAATATTGGCAATCCCCTGGGCAATCAATTCCATGTTGGAGCGGTGGCGACGGCCAGTCATCCCGTCGGCAACAACAGCAGAGAGCAGGGATTCGATACCAGCTAATAAAGCAATGGTTAAGGCGGCCGGGGACATTTTGACAATGAGGTCCCAATTAACATGAGGGATGTGGGGCATCGGAAAGGTATGGGGAACACTGCCGAAACGGGTCCCAATGGTTTGCAAGGGCCAATGAAAGAAATGGACGATGCTGGTGGTCACGATAATGGCCATGAGCGGTCCGGGCAGTCGATCAGTAACCTTGCGCCAGAATAAAACGATTAAAATAGTTGAGATGCTGATTGTCAGGGCATAGGGGTCTAGGGCTATTGAATGCTGAGCAAAGGCAATCCATTTGTCTAAGAATCTTTCAGGCATGTGAGTTAAATGAAGTCCCAAGAAGTCAGGGATTTGGGAAGTGAAAATAATGATGGCGATGCCGCTGGTAAAGCCAATAGTGACGGGAAATGGGATAAATTTGATGACATCCCCCATTTTGGCAATACCCATGAGGATGAGCATGACCCCCGCCATGATTGTTGCTAATGCCAGGCCATCATAGCCGTATTTTTGCACAATGCCGAAAATGATGACGATAAAGGCCCCGGTGGGGCCTCCGATTTGGACACGGCTGCCTGAGAAAGCAGATATCAAAAGGCCTGCGATGACAGCCGTGATTAGTCCTTGTTCGGGCTTTACACCAGAGGCAATGGCAAAGGCAATGGACAATGGCAGGGCCACGATCCCAACGATGATGCCAGCCCAAAGGTCTTGCCCGAAGATTTTAGGCGTGTAGCCTTCTTTAATAACAGTGATTAATTTCGGTTCAAATTCAGTGCTCATGGCATTTTCCTGACTTGTAGATATTTATTACGATTATTAATTGGAATATGTTATACTTTGGCAATTTAGCGAAATTGTCATCATTATTCCATGACGTCGGATAAGAAGGAAATATTATGCGTGCTGCAGTAAAAAGGCCCAATTACTTTGAAGTCATAAGGAGGTTTTAATGCGAGCCGCTGTTATCGACGTCGGTTCTTCTTCCATCAAGCTTTTGATCGCGGAAAGCCACGGGGATGATGTTAAGATCATCGAGTCGCTTAAAAACCCTATTTCTTTAGGCAAGCATGTATTCCTTAAAGGTCGTCTTCCTCAAACTATTATAAATCAAACTGCCGCCGTATTACAGAAATATAAAGAAACTCTCAAAGAATATGATGTCGAGAATGTGATGGTCATTGCCACGACCGCCGTACGTGAATCACGCAACCGTGATATCTTTCTTGATACGGTCTTGCGAAAGACCGGCTTTAAGATCGATGTTTTAAACGCCGGGGATGTGGTTTATTACATTGATTATTTCCTTAGTCATAAATTAAAGAAAACCTATCCGGTCGACAAGAAAAATCTCTTAATAGCGGAGTTGGGTGCAGGATCGTTAGATATATCTGTTATGGAAAAAGGCCTGACCTTGATGAATATAGGATTTCCTATAGGCACCTTGCGATTATCTCAATTTATGGAAAGCCTGGATGGCTCTATGCAGGAAGTGCATGAGGCGACTGAAGAGTATATCGAGAATGAGATCTTTTTTCTCAAGAAGAATAATGCGAATTTGACCATAGATGACATAATTCTCATTGATGAAAATTACTCGGTCTTTATCCAGAATGTGCTGCCTAATAAACGCCGTGATTCAGATTTCTTTAAATTCAAAGCCAGTGAAGCTCAGGAATTATTAGCGCGTCTAAAGCAAATGAATACCGAACAAATAGCCAACGCCTATAATGTGCCTTCAGATATCGCTTCCACCATCACCGGTTATGCCATTATTGTCAACACCTTGTTCAAATTCAATAAAAATGAGCATGTCTATATCCTTGAAGCTTCTCTCTCCGAGGCCATTCTGGCTCATTTGCTTTTCAAGTTTGAAATGGCAGAAGGTGACAATAAATTAAGTCAATTAGTATCAGTAGCCCATTTCCTTTGCCGTAAATACGGCATGGATCTCAATCACCTCAAGCATGTGGCTTCTATGACGGACCAGCTTTTCGATGCTTTTAAGAATGTCTTAGGTCTGGAAGAAAAAGATCGTTTGCTGCTTCTACTGGCTTCTTATTTGCATGATATAGGTTCTTTTGTCAATAACCGGTCCCATCATAAGCATAGTGAATACATTATTAGTTCTTTGAATTTGTTTAGATTAACCGAACAGGAAATCAATATCATCGCTTGTATCGCCCGGTATCATCGCCGTTCCTCGCCCCTAAAGACACATTTGTTGTATAATTCACTGGCTTCTGCTGAGCAGATCTCTGTTCAAAAATTAAGCGCGCTTTTGCGCATTGCGAATTCATTGGACCGCTCGCATAAACAAAAGGTAAAAAAGCTGGAAGTTAAATTTAATGCGGCCGGAGATGCGACCATCGTGGTTTATACGCATGAGAATTTTTTATTGGAGAAAGAGAATTTTTTAGAAAAGAAAGAGCTCTTCGAAGAAATCTCAGGTAATAAGCTGACATTGACAGTAAGGACACAGGATTGATGTATGGAAATAAAATCAAAGTTCATTCATAGAGATTTAAGCTGGATTGAATTTAATCGCCGGGTGCTGGAAGAAGCCGCGGATGAGCGCAACCCGCTTTTGGAACGCATTAAATTTTTGGCTATCTTTACCAGTAATCTTGATGAGTTTTTTATGGTCAGGATGTCAGGGGCTAAAAAACTTTTGTCTTCTGGATACAACAAGCGTGATCAATTTGGTTTTTACCCTCAAGAGCTTTTCGCTGAGATTAAAACACGCACGGATGAGTTGGTGAAGAATTTTTATGCCGTTTATTCAGGATCAGTCCGGGATGCTCTTGAAGGTCAGAAGATATTTATTAAAAAGCCAGATGAGCTTGATGAGGAACAGCGCAAGTATGCGCAACGTTTTTTTGATACTACATTGTACCCAATCATTACCCCTATGGCTGTTGACGGCGGCCATCCATTTCCGGTTTTGCCCTCGCGCACGATTGCCTTTGCGGTCAATATTATCCGTTCCGATAAGAATCATCTCGCCATCATCCCCATCCCTAAATCAGTTCCCCGGTTATTAAAAGTTCCGGCGGAAGGAGATGAATCGGTTTATGTCTTGATTGATTATTTGATCAAGGCCAACCTAGAAACCTTTTTTAAGGGGTATAAAATCCAGGATGCCTCCATTTTTAGGGTTTTGAGGGACAGTGAGTTGGACATTGATGAGGGCTTTGCCCCGGATCTTCTTAAAGCCTTGGAGAAGGAATTAAAGAAGCGTTCGAGCGCCAAAGCGGTTTATTTACAGATGGAAAAAGGCACAACACCCGAATTGCTGGAAGTTTTATGCAACGGCATTGATTTTCCTAAAGAAGAAGTCGTTTTCACTTCCTCAGATTTGGATTTGACATTTTTGTTTGATTTATCGGCATCGACCGATAAGCCGCAGCTGCGCTATCCAAGCTTCACATCAGCTAAATTGGTGTATGAGAATATTTTTGATAAGATCAAAGAAGAAGATTTTATGATACACGTGCCTTTTCAATCTTTTATGCCAACTTGTGAATTGATCACCACCGCCGCTAAAGATCCTGATGTTTTAGCTATAAAAATGACACTTTACCGCACTAATGAAGATTCTGCTATTATCAAGGCTTTGATGGAGGCCGCTAAGAATCGCAAACAGGTCACGGTGGTTGTAGAGATCAAGGCCCGCTTTGAGGAAGAAAAGAATATTCAGTGGTCGCGTGAGTTAGAGCAGGCAGGTTGTCATGTCATCTATGGCATCGCGGGACTAAAAATTCACTCCAAAATGACCTTGATCGTGCGTAAAGAAGAGGGCCGGATCCGTCGCTATGTGCATTTAGCGACGGGGAATTACAATGAAAAGACCGCTAATGTCTATACGGACATTGGTTTCTTTACATCCAACGATGATTTTGCCCGGGATATTGCGGATGTTTTTAATATCATCACCGGGTATTCTCTGCCTAGTCCCTGGAAGAGGGTGATTTCATCGCCGCATGATCTGCGGAAATATTTCTTTGATTTGATCGACAAGGAAATTGAGGCTCAACAGACTCATAAGAATGGTTTGATCATAGCCAAGATGAACGCGTTGGAAGATACCCAAATCATTGAAAAGTTATACGCGGCATCTCAATTGGGTGTTAAAATCAGATTAATCGTTCGAGGTGTTTGTTCCTTGGTTCCTGGAGTGGCGGGTTTAAGTGAGAATATTGAAGTCAGAAGCATCGTGGGCCGATTCCTGGAACATTCACGTATTTTTTATTTTAACAATAATGGTAATGGTCGGGTATTTTTATCTTCAGCGGATTGGATGACGCGCAATTTAGACCGTCGTATTGAGCTTTTATTCGAAATCACCAAGCCTGAGATCAAAAGTCATATTCAGTTTATCCTGGATAGTTATTTTAAAGACACCCGTAAGGCCAGGATTCTCAGAAGCGATCATAGCTACGGACGCATTAAAAAAGAAGGTGAAATATTCGACGTGCAAGAATATTTTATCAATCATTATACAAGATGAATCACTATATTGGTCTCGACATAGGCGGAACTAAGATTGCAGGGGCGCTAGTATCAGCGACGGGAAAGATATTGACCCGTAACAAGACAGCCACTCCTAAGAGGGTCAAGCCTAGAGATATTTATAATAGCATTACGGATGCCATTGATGAGTTGATCCAAGCAGGAGGGATAAAAAGGGCTTCTATCAAAGGTATTGGCGTTGGCGTGCCTGGGATCGTGGACACTCAAAATCATCACATCCTGGCTGCTCCTAATATTGCGCTTACCGGGTTTCCCCTTAGCGCTTCTTTAAAACGTAAATATCACATGCGGGTCGTTATGACCAATGATGTCAACGCTGGTCTTCTTGGCGAGGCATGGCTGGGTGCGGCCAAAGGATTGATGCATGTGGTGGGTATTTTTCCAGGGACAGGTGTTGGTGGTGCGGTTATCGTTGACGGTCAACTACTCTTAGGCGCCCAGGGCGCGGCCACTGAATTAGGTCATGTGATTGTGAGCATTGACGGTCCATTGTGTCATTGCGGCAATCGCGGCTGCCTGGAAGCCATGACCAGCCGTTGGGCCATTGAACGCGACATCCGTTTGGCGGTGAAAGCCGGAAAAAGCACCATCGTCACCAAGCTCAATGACGGGAAATTAGATATGATCAAAAGTAGGATCTTAAAAGAAGCGTTGGCTAAAAATGATGCGGTTGTCAAAGCTGTCATGGGCAAAGCCGCTAGGGTTTTAGGTAAGACAGCTGTTTCTTTAAACCATACGTTTAATCCTCAGGCCATCATTTTCGGCGGTGGCGTGATCAAAGCTTGCGGAGAATTCATCCTGCCCATCGTGCTTAAAGAAATCAATGCAGACCCATTTTTCAAAAAATTCAACACCTGCCGCATCCTGCCTTCCAAACTAGGCGACGACGCCGTAATCCTAGGCGCCGCCCGACTCGTGCAACAATCTTAAGATTTTATCCGTATTCATTCCTAACAATGCGCGCATGTTTTTAATCAAATAAGAATTGAACCCAAATAGCCTGCGTTAAAATTATTCATTTGTATTGAAGCATGCGGGTGGGGTGTTTATAATGCGGCAATGGGTCAATCACATTTCTCTGATCAAGATATTTATCTTTTCAAAGAAGGCAATCACTTTAAACTGCATGAAAAATTAGGCGCCCATCCGGAGATTGTCGACGGGGTGGCAGGGACGCGATTTGCTCTCTGGGCTCCTAATGCCAAGAGTGTTTCTGTTATCGGGAATTTCAATTTTTGGGATCGTGGCAAAAATCCGTTAGCTCCCCGTTGGGATTCCTCAGGGATTTGGGAGGGCTTCGTGCCTCATGTGGGGCGTGGCGAACTCTATAAGTTTTTTATCGTTTCACATCATGATAATTATCAGGTTGAGAAACAAGACCCGTTTGCTGTTTTCAATGAAGTGGCTCCAAAGACAGCGTCGATTATATGGGATCTGGATTATTCCTGGAATGATAGTTCATGGATGAAGGAACGTTATAAGCATAATAGCCTTGAATCACCCATGTCTGTTTATGAAATGCATCTGGGTTCCTGGAAGCGGGTCGTCGAAGAAGGTAACCGTCCGATGAGTTACCGTGAATTAGCCCAGCACCTGCCTGCCTATATCAAAGATTTGGGATTCACTCATGTGCAATTCTTGCCGGTCATGGAACATCCTTTTTATGGCTCCTGGGGATATCAGACCTTGGGCTATTTTTCTCCCACCAGCCGTTACGGCAGTCCGCAGGATTTGATGCATCTTATCGATACCCTGCATCAAAATGGAATCGGTGTTATCTTGGACTGGGTGCCTTCGCATTTTCCTGCAGATGAGCATGGCCTGGCTTATTTTGACGGGACACATTTGTTTGAACATGATGATCCCCGTAAAGGCTTCCATCCCGATTGGAGTAGTTACATTTTTAATTACGGCCGCAACGAAGTACGGGCTTTTTTAATTTCGAGTGCCATGTTTTGGTTAGAAAAGTTTCATGTCGATGGCCTGCGTGTTGATGCGGTGGCTTCCATGCTTTATCTGGATTATTCGCGCAAGACCAATGAATGGATTCCTAATAACGATGGTGGACGGGAGAATCTCGAAGCGATCCATTTCTTGCGTCGCCTTAATGAAAATGCCTACAAAGAATTCCCTGATATTCAGATGATCGCTGAGGAATCAACAGCCTGGGGCGGGGTTTCAAGGCCTGTACATACCGGTGGACTTGGTTTTGGTTTGAAATGGAATATGGGCTGGATGCATGACACCTTGATCTATATGTCCAAGGATCCTGTTTATCGCAAATACCATCATCATGATTTGACCTTTAGTTTTTACTACGCGTTTACCGAGAATTTTTTACTTTCTCTTTCTCATGACGAGGTGGTGCATGGGAAGGGCGCATTGGCTGCTAAAATGCCGGGAGATGATTGGCAAAAGCAGGCTAATTTGCGCTTATTATTAGGATATATGTTTGCGCATCCGGGGAAAAAGCTTCTTTTTATGGGTATCGAAATGGCGCAATGGTCAGAATGGAAGCATGACCAAAGCATTGACTGGCATCTTTTACAGTACGGCCCACATCAAGGAGTATATCAATGGACAAAGGATCTTAATAAGTTTTATCGTGAGGAGCCAGCTCTTTTTCAACGTGATTTTACACCTGATGGTTTTGAGTGGATCGATCTAAATGATTACAATCAAGGGGTGATCAGTTTCTTGCGTAAATCAGCCGATGGTAAGAGTAAGATTTTAGCTGTATGTAATTTCACGCCCATGACCTGGCATGAGTATAATATTGGTGTCCCCGAACAGGGGATGTGGCGTGAGCTTTTAAATAGCGACGCGGCTATTTATGGCGGTAGTGGTCAGGGCAATTTGGGCGGTAGTCAGTCAGTTGCTAAACCTTTTCATGGACGTCCTTATTCCATTTCTTTGACCATCCCACCCCTGGGCATTATCTTTTTAAAAATATAGAGAATGGTCATCTATTGACGATGACTGTACTTAAGATTAGAATATTATTTTAAATAGGAGGAATTGATATGAAAGATAAAATTATTGAGACAGCGGGAAAGACCTGGCGATATTTAGGTCAAAACGGGCAAGTCAGCGTCAGTCAATTGGCCAAATCTCTCAAAGAAAAAGATGAAGTGGCTTTTCAAGCTTTGGGTTGGTTGGCTCGTGAAGACAAGATCGAATACACCATTAAAAATCGCCGCACCTTTGTTTCATTGGTCGAAGGAGAATTACGCGCCTTTAATTCTGTTATCTACAATATCAATGAACAAGTGCTTTCTCCTCTGGGGTCTGGTAACGGTAAGCCCAAGTCCAGGGCCAAGAAGTAAAAGTAGAGGTGTGCTTTGAATAGATTTGTTTGTATCCACGGCCATTTTTATCAGCCGCCCCGGGAAAACCCATGGCTGGATGAAGTAGAGGTGCAGGACTCCGCCTATCCTTATCATGATTGGAACGAGAGGGTGACTGCGGAATGTTATGCCCGCAATGCTGCTGCACGTATTTTAGATAATAATCGTTTCATCCTCGATATCGTCAATAATTACTCTAAGATCAGTTTTAATTTTGGACCAACCCTTTTATCTTGGATGCAGGACAAGGACCCAGAGATTTATGCGGCTATCCTGGAAGCTGATCGTTTAAGCCAGCAGTTTTATTCCGGTCACGGTTCTGCCATGGCTCAAGTGTATAATCACATGATTATGCCCCTGGCCAATACAAAGGACAAGCGCACCCAGATTATATGGGGCATTAAAGATTTTGAATCACGGTTTAAACGTAAACCAGAAGGCATGTGGTTGGCAGAAACGGCCGTTGATCTGGAAACTTTGGATTTAATGGCAGAGCAAGGGATCAAGTTTACCGTTTTAGCTCCTCATCAGGCCAAGCGCATCAAGCAGGGTGATCAAGACATGTTATGGCGTGATGTCTCAGTGGCCAAGGTTGATCCTCGGGTGCCTTATCGTTGCTATTTGCCGTCGGGACGGCAAATGAGTATTTTCTTTTATGATGGCCCCATCGCCCAGGGAGTTGCTTTTGAAGGCCTGCTTAATAATGGTGAGCATTTTGCCAGGCGCCTGACCGATGATTTTAGCGTCAGCAATTCCAATGCCCAGCTTGTTAATATTGCGACTGACGGAGAGACCTACGGGCATCATCATAAATTTGGTGATATGGCCTTGGCGTACTGCTTGCATTATATTGAAAGCAATCATTTGGCTCAATTGACCATTTATGGCGAATTTCTACAGAAATTCCCACCCATTCATGAAGTTGAGATTGTGGAAGCTTCATCTTGGTCTTGCGTGCATGGGGTTGAGCGTTGGCGTTCGGATTGTGGATGCTCGACAGGCGGGCAGCCAGGATGGAATCAAAAGTGGCGTGCCCCCTTGCGTCAGTCTTTGGACTGGTTGCGTGATCAAGTAAGCCCTGTCTATGTCGCTAAAATGACCCCTTTTACCAATGATCCTTGGGGTGTGCGTGACAGGTATATCGAAGTGATTTTAGACCGCAGCGAGGAGAATATGGGGCGTTTTTTACATAACGTCGCTGGTCGCCCTCTCAAGGAAGAAGAAAAGATCCAGATCCTCAAGCTTTTAGAAATGCAGACCAATGCCATGCTGATGTACACGTCCTGCGGCTGGTTTTTTAATGAAGTTTCCGGTCTGGAGACCGTGCAGATCCTTAAATATGCTGCTCGCGCCATCCAATTAGCCCAGGATGTTTCTTCCGTTAGTTTAGAAGAAGGCTTTATTTCACGTCTGGCGGGAGTGGTGAGTAATATTCCGGAGCTCAAAGACGGGGCCCAAATCTACCGGACCATGGTCAAGCCTTCTGTTGTTGATCTTTTGCGCGTCGGTGCCCATTATGCAATGACATCGTTATTTGAACAATACGCGCCCAAAACAAATATGTATAGTTACATTGTTAAAAGTGATCAGTATGACCTCAAAGAGGCTGGGCGTTTGAGATTGGCAGTTGGCCGGGCGATCGTGCGTTCCAAGGACACCTGGGAACAGGCCACGATTTGCTTTACGGTTTTGCATTTAGGGGATCACAATTTTATCGGAGGGGTTGATTATTTAAATGCTGAAGAGTTTAGTAAAATGCGCACCCTTATGATAAATGCCTTTTTAGAGAGCGATATCCCCAGTGTCATCGGTGTTATTAAAGATTATTTTAAGTACCATAATTATTCCCTATGGCATCTTTTTAAAGAGGAACAACAGAAAATCCTTAATCAGGTGTTAAGTTCGACAATGGATGATATTGAGACAAGTTTCCGTCAAATCTATGATCATCATTATCCCCTGATGCAGATTAAAAATGAGATCTCTTTGCCATTGCCCCGCATGTTGATGACCGTCGTGGAATTTGTCCTAAACCGTGATATCAGCGTTGTTCTTGAGGCAGAGGATGTGGATATCAAGCGCTTTAAGCAATTGGTTGAAGAGATGAAGCGTTGGTCTTTTAAACGTGACCAGGCCAATTTTTCTTTTTTGGCATCTCAACGGATTAGCAGTTTGATGAAACGCCTGGCGGACAACCCTGAGAATATTCATTTGATTGAAAAGATTATTATCATTTTGGAACTTTTGACACAATTGAGCCTTGATTTGGATCTTTGGAAAGCCCAAAACATTTATTTTGCCATGGGCCGAAAGATTTATCCTGAAATTCTTTCCAAGGGCGGCACCGATGAATTAGCGGCCCGCTGGGTTAAGTTTTTTGATCATTTAGGGGAAATTCTTCAGGTCAAGGCCACGGCCCTGGTTTTAGCAAGCAAGTCGTGAGGGTGTTTTACTTTTATGTATAAACGACACAGCGGCATTTTATTACATATCACGTCCTTACCTTCCAAATACGGCATTGGTGATATGGGATCTTTTGCCTATGCCTTTGTGGATTTCGCGGCTTCCAGCGGACAAAAATACTGGCAAATTCTACCGATCAATCCCACCGATGGTATTAATGGAAATTCACCTTATAGCTGTTCCTCAGCTTTTGCCGGTAATCCGTTACTGATTAGTCCAGAGATGATGGTCATCGAAGGATTCTTGAAGCCCTCTGAAATCAATGCGGGGACACCTTTGCTTGAGGGCAAGGTGGACTATTCTAAAGTGGGGCCTTTCAAAGAAAAGATTTTCAATGTTGCTTATCGTCGGTTTCAGAAAATGACAGACCGCCGAGATTTTGATAAATTTGTGGAAGCTCAAGGCTATTGGCTAGAAGATTTTGCTTTATTCACCGTGATAAAATCAGCCTATGGCGGTCGCTGCTGGAATGAATGGCCGGATGCTTTGAAAAATCGGCAGCCTCGTGCTTTAGCTGAATTTGCCCGTAAGAATGTTTCGGGTTTAGAGCAGGTTAAGTTTATTCAATATCTATTTTATCGTCAGTGGCACAAATTGAAAAGTTATGCCAATAGTAAAAAGATTGCCATCATCGGAGATATCCCCATCTACGTTAATTATGACAGTGTGGAGGTTTGGCGGCATCCGTCATTCTTCAAAATAGATAGTAAGGGGAATTTGAAGTTTATCAGTGGATGCCCTCCGGATTATTTTTCCAGGACAGGTCAACGTTGGGGCAATCCAGTGTACAATTGGGCCAATTTGAAGAAGGTCAAATATAGCTGGTGGGTTGAACGCATTGGGCATGATTTGGAAATGTTTGATTTTTTACGTATTGATCATTTCCGTGGTTTTGCTAGCTTTTGGCAGATCCCAGCTCATGAAAAACTGGCGGTTTTCGGGCGTTGGGTCAAAGGACCTGGGGCTGCTTTTTTCAAAGTATTGTCCAAACGTTTTAAGGCGCTTCCCATCATCGCTGAGGATTTGGGGGAGATCACGCCGGATGTCATTGAGCTCATGCATAAATTTGGTTTTCCGGGGATGAGGGTTTTGTTGTTTGCTTTTAACGGGGACATTAATAATAATCCTCATGTGCCTGCCAATTATCCGGCTCATTGTGTCGCGTATAGCGGCACTCATGATAATAATACGATTCAAGGATGGTATCATTCCGAAGCCAAACCTCACGAGAAAGCGAATATCGCGCGAGTGTTACAGACGAAATTCACACCACGGAATTTGCATTGGGCGATGATAGAGGTTTTGATGCGCTCCCGTGCTCAAACGGTGATCATCCCGATGGCTGATTATTTGGGTTTAAAGGAAGAAGGTCGGATGAATACGCCAGCCACCAAGGTCAACAATTGGCAATGGCGGCTAAAGGCCCATGCTTTGACGACGAAATTGAGTCAAAAGATCGCTCGCATCACAAAAAAATCAGACAGATCAAATTTTTAATATTTTCCCTCCCCCCGGTGGGGAGGGTCAGGGAGGGGGGAGTGAATGAATAAGTTGCAGACAAGCTTGGTGATTATTTTGGTTTTGGCAGGGGCTGTCGTAGGAGCTAAATTTTATTTTGCTCCGAAGAAAGCAGTGATCAATTTACAAATGGCCAGGGCCAAGGGGAATCCCAATGCACGAGTCAAGATTGTTGAATTCATTGATTTTCAATGCCCGGCTTGCGCCTTTGGTGTTGGGTATTTAAAAACATTTTTTGATCAGCACCCTAATGATCTTTATATTCAAGTGAGGTATTTTCCTTTAACAAATATGCATCATCATGCCATGATCAGTGCTCTTTATAGCGAATGCGCGGCCCGTCAGGGAAAATTCTGGGCGCTGGATGATCAGATGATCCCCCAGCAGCAACAGTGGGCCCAATTGATTAGCCCCGAGCCTGTGTTTCAGGCGATGGCATCCCAGGTTGGGATGAATATTGATCAGTTGAATACCTGCCTCGCTTCAGATGATGCGCGCAAGGTGATCAATGATGAAAAGTCCTTGGGACAATCCATGGGGATTACATCCACACCGACGTACTTTATTAATGGGAAAATGGTTGTCGGCACCAAATCCCTGCAAGATGAACTAAAGGCCTATTTCCCTTGATATGTTTACCATTTTCCGTTTCGCCATCGGTAGTCTTTTTTTAATTTCCAGCCTTGGGAAATTATTATCGCCCTATCAGAATTTTCTATATGTGATCCAGGCTTATCAACTTTTGCCTTCTGGCTTTGAAGTTTTGACGGCCCAGGTCTTTCCATGGATAGAATTCCTGGTGGGAGCCTTTGTTTTCTTGGGGCTTTGGACGCCGTGGGCTTTAAGAGGAGCTATAGTCTTATTTGGCATTTTTGTTTTTGTGGTGGGACAGGCACTTCTGCGGGGTTTGCCCTTGGAGAATTGCGGCTGCTTTGGGGAATGGATTCATTTAAAACCACAGATTGTGATCGTCATGGATAGCTTAAGCCTGGTGTTGACATTTTTATCATTACGTAATTATACCCGCGCTAAAAGATTTAGTTTAGATGCGTATTTTGATCCTAAATAGTTTTTTTATCTCCTACCGTCGGTAAATCTCAAGAAAACGTTTCCCAAAAACAGCTCTCCAGCCCTTGATTATCTAGTTTTTCAATGGCATACTTTATATGGAGAAGTTAAACCCAAGGGAAAAACGATGGCCCCATATACCCTAAAAAAGAATACATTTAACAAAATGCGGCAAGTCATTGCGTTTTTTGTTTTGTTTGCATTTATCAGCACGTCCATCAAGTCCCCTGCGTATGCGCAATTGGCAGGTGTTGATCTCATGCCTTTTATGCCTAAACCTGGCGTGATGATTCATCTAAGTCCGGAATACACCCCAGCCTATTTAAAAGGAATAGTCATTCATCCTGAAGATGCCCTTAAATTTGATTTTATTGTTTATAAAGGCGACAAGCCGCTCACCGATGTTCAAAAGCGTGTTGAGTACAAAAAATTAACAAAATACTTTTTAGCCTCGCTGGCTATTCCTGATGAAGATCAGTGGGTCAATCTCTCGCCTTATGAAAAAGACCGCATCATTAAGAATGATTTTGGTAAGACTGAAATGGGACGGGATCTTTTAGCGCAAGATTACATGCTCAAGCAAATCACGGCATCGTTGATTTATCCGGAAGACAATTTGGGAAAGAAATTTTGGGACACGATTTATTCTCAGGCCCAGGAACAATATGGAACAACGAGCATTCCGGTCAATACCTTTAATAAGGTATGGATTATCCCTGACAGCGCGCTTATCTATGAAAAGGGCAACACCGCCTATATTTTAAAGAATCATCTTAAAGTCATGCTGGAAGAAGATTACCTTTCCTTAAAAAAACACGCCGGCATCACTTCTGTCCCCCCTCTTTTTTTTAAAGACGGGGCTAGGGGGAGTTCCAAAACCCTAAACACCCTCGGCTCCAAAATCGTCCGCCAAATTGTCCTTCCCGAATTAGAACGTGAAGTCAATGAAGGCAAGAATTTTGCTGCCTTAAGGCAGGTCTATAGCGGGATGCTTTTAGCCGCCTGGTATAAGCGGGCTCTTAAAGAATCCCTATTAAGCAAGATTTACGCCGATAAAGCCAAGGTCAAAGGCGTTGACCAGGACCCTCGGACTAATGAAGAGATCTATCATCAATATTTAAGAGCCTACAAGAAAGGAGTATTTAATTTCATCAAAGAAGACGTGGATAAATATACCAATCAAACCATCCCTAGAAAATATTTTTCCGGAGGGGCGGAGAATGATTATGGCTTGCTGCTGGCTCGTGGCGCGGTAACGAAGACTCTTACGCAAGATCAGGATAGGCAGATGGCTGGTGAAGCTCCTGGCGATGAAGCT
>Ga0302280_1001968_pt1 | contig 16302 bp, 22 predicted proteins | sample III_Fen_E1_1_FD_198771 | JGI IMG/M metagenome (GOLD analysis project Ga0302280, IMG submission 198771) | Peat permafrost microbial communities from Stordalen Mire near Abisko, Sweden - III_Fen_E1_1 | ecosystem: Environmental > Terrestrial > Soil > Wetlands > Permafrost | place: Sweden: Abisko... | reverse complement strand
ATTCACGCTCGATCCAGACGTAGTGCAATTCACCGGGGCTGTGCCCGTGACAGACGATATAGCACCCGTTACCGAGGCAACCGGGATCGTGGTCGAGTAGCTGAAGGGCGAAGTCCCGTTGCCGTAGGCGTAGCCTGTGCCATCTCCGCCCGTACCGCCTGCTGCTGGAGGAATAGTGCTGGCAGCGACAGAGAGCGTCGGCGTCGTCGTTCCAGTAGCCACTGCGGGCACCAACCACGCGGGCCAGTTACCCGAAGGCGCAAGGAAGTTCGTAACCGATCCGCCGCCACTGCTTGACCCGGTGAACGTGCAGGTATTTCCGGCGCAGGATCCCGCCCCCGTGCTGAAGTTGAACGTAAATGGCCCAGCTACCGTGTTGATCGAAGCGACACTTGAAGATGGATAACCAAGCGGCACCGTCTGGATCTGCCAGTTGCCAGAGACGTACTCAAGCAGGTAGATTGCTCCGCTTGCGTAAACTTGGTTGGCGGTAACATATCCGCCCGTCCCGTTGAGGATGTAGCCCGGTGTCGCGCCATTCACACTCAGCGTCGGGTTCACGCCAGAGTTGTTCACATCCGGCTGGAAGAAAATAAGGTTGCCATTGACCAGGCTAAACGTTGGAGACGTGGTGCAGGTGTAAGCTGTGGTGCTCGCCGAGTGCGCCGTGCATTGCAGTGCTGTGCTGATCGACGTAGCGGGGATCGAGCTGATTGCGGCCTGCACAAAAGCGTCATTTGCCAGCTCGGTTGTGCTGTCGCCGTTCGTCTGCGTGGTCGCAGTCGTGCCGTTCGGCAATGCTGGGGTGCCGGATAGGTTCGCAGCCGTACCGGATGTGGAGTTGGTAAGTGCTCCCACAGCATCGACAGCCGCCGCCGTCAGAGGTGTCCCCGGCGCGATAGACGCGGGAATCTGGTTGCTCCCGTTGTAGCTCGTTGTCCACGCTGCTCCGGTTGAGTTTGGAATACCTGCGGCGGGGTACGGGATACCGCTGCTCGGCGCAATGCAGGTGTTCGTAAACGGGTTCCATGTATTTGTAATGCTGCTGCACCCCGTCTGCACTGCAATCTGTGCCGCGATTGCTGAAGCCCCCACGTTCACAGTCAGTGAGCCACCAAGCGCGACAGGCCCTCCTCCTGTAGCTGCGCCAGTGGTCGCAATAGTGATTGAGCTGTTGGCCAGTGCTCCGTTCGGAATCGCGCTCAGATTAGTGTTCGGAACGTAGCCACTGCCGTTCAGCGTAAGGCAATCGTTCGCACTCGTTCCCGCAACACAGTTCGCGTAGGTGCCGCTCGCCTGTTTCCCATTGAGTTGAGTTTGGATCGAGCTCGTCGGATCGACGTACCCCATAACGGTCGGAGTCACGCCGTCGATCGTCAATCCCGCAATGGATGTCGTCGTGCTCCCCGCCGCGATTGAGGTCGAACCGAGAATGATGGGGAATCCGCTTCCGCTTCCGCCGGATCCGATTGTGTAGAGATAACTGTAGACGGCGCCAGAGACGTAAACCTGCACGATGTAGGAGGAAGAGGCCACTGCCACGCTGAAGTTGCCGTAGGAATCGGTCGTGTACGGATTCCCTACAGATTGTGTTAGCGCGAGGTCGCTGTAGAGCGGGGACAGGGGCGAGCATGGAAGCCCTCCGCCGCCGCTGTACGGGCAGACTCGAACCGTGGCATAGGACGCAGGCTTACCCGTTGGCGCAATCGCCTGGCCATTGATGTAACCCTGCGCATTCAGTTTCATCGGCAGGAGCACCATCGCGCCAAGCAGGAAAGCAAGTTTTGTGAATCGCCACAGACTCTTCGATGCGTGTGTCATTGGTCAACCTCGATACAATCCTCGCTTCGATTAAATGGAGCGGATTTTGGCACTGCGCGCAGATGCCCTGTTGCTGTGAATATACTTTCATGAGCCGGACTTTCTTTTCCGCTCTCCCCGCCGGACTGCTGAGACATACTTCGATCCCACTGGCTAAAGTCTTGAAGGTCCTGGGAGTTTTCTGCTGGATAAACCGCTTCCGCATCTTCCTCATTAATGTCGCCCTCGTGGTCCATCCGTGTTGCCCAGTACGCCTTGTAGAGCATGGTCTGGGCTTGGCCAATCCACACCATCTCAGGATATTCCTCTTTGATCCCCCGCTGCACCATCTTGAACCGGGCCCAGCGGAGGTAGGTGTACGCCTGCTTAATCGCCATCATCACGTTCGGGCGGTCGTGAACGTCGGCCACCATGAACTCCAGGGCCTCGCCGAAGGATGAGAGGTGATGCTCGTCCTTGAACTTGGCGACTGTCTCTTCGAGGAACTGCTTGGAGGAGAGGGGGACGCGCGCGCGGTAATAGCTGTAGACCTGACGATCAGATCCAATTTGCCGATGGCGTCGATCAACAAGACGGCCAAACTCGTCTGGACCGAGGGTCTGAGCCTCGTGAACCCAGTCGAAGTCCGAGAATATCGCAGGATCTACGCGGGTAAGAAGGTCTGCATTCGTCAGGCTGAGTTGCTCCATGTCGCGCAGTGGAAGTTTATGGAGGACTTGTCCGATCCTCAAAAGTCGGTACCACGACGATTGCGGGATGCCGAGAGATTTTCTATAACTCTCTTCGTTTACTTCTCCTACGGCTCCCCAGTCGTCTCCGAGGTAGAACCGCAACCTCCAGCCCCAATAGGAAATTCTGAGCGAAGCACGGCGATGGTCACGGGCAGCCGACCGCATCTCGAAGTCGAGCGTTTGGAGGTCAGGCGAGTTCGGGGGAAGTACCTGCTCGCGGGCCGGCACCACCAAAGTCAGGGCACTCACGCCTATTATGTTAGCGCAGGATGGAGAAAAAGTGGGGGCTTACGGTTTGGATTTGACGAGGGATGTAGAGGGAGGCGGGGCGAGAAGTGCCGCAATCTCAGCCGGGTCAGGGTTGTAGATCTCCTTCCACTGGCCCCATCGCTGACCACTCCACTGCGGGAAGCTCTCCGCCAAGCCACCCCAGCCGCCTAGCGCGGCCACGGCCTTGCGTACCCCCTCTGGAATCACTGGGACAGGCTCCTCGTGGAAGGTTTCACCTGCGCGAGACAGAAATGGGCGAAGAATTACATTCCCTTCCCCATCGCGCCCGATGTGCCGCGTCAGAACGGTCACGACGATGCCCCACGCCTTTGCGACTACCTCTTGCGCTGGCTCCAGCCGTGAGTTGAGTCCAGCCAAATGTCGAATCTTGGCCACGGTCGGGCGCCGGTCGCACGTCTCGATCGCTTTCAGGATAGTAGCGTGAAACTTCTCGTTTCCAATCTCTTCCGCGATTGCGACCATCATATTCTGCGTGATCTGCATGGCCTCGACGGACAGCAAGGGTCCGGGAATGCACTCGCGGAGCATCTGGACTTCTAGCTTCACCCAGTCGCGGAGGTTAGGCGATGAGGTGGAGGCGGGATCGCTCAGACTCGAATCCTGCTTTTGGAGTTCTTTGCCAAAGTCGGTCATCCTGCTCATATCGCCTCTCAGTGAACCATCGCAAAGGGTTGGGGACAAATTGGAGTTCGCCTTCAGGCCACCGCGCCACAATCTCGGCATAGCGATGGGTCCGCTGGCGCAGGAAGGAAGCCGCTTCCGCTCCGTGCGTCGCGCGCCAGTATTCGATGTGCTGGTCGATGACCTTCAGGATCGGCATGTGTGCGTCCACATCTACCGTCGTGATGGTTGGGTAGCAAGAGAGCACGCTGATCGCGTCTTCGAGGTTCTTGGGCGTCTCCTGCGGCATAGATGCCAAATATCGCCGCTGGTTGACCCAAGTGGTCAGATGAGGAATGTATGCCTTCGAGCGGCCCGCGAGAGCCTGTGCGCCCGCTTCCACCCGGCTGCGGAGGTATGTGATGGCCTCCTGTGGCGTCATCGGAGTGCCCGTCTCGCCCTGAACCAGCCGGTCGAGAGCTTTGCGGACGGCGACCATCTCCAGTTTCTTCGACCGGGGGAAGGGGAACCCGCGTCGAATTGCTTCGATCGCGGGCTCTGGGAACAGTTCGACAATGGGAAGTAGTTCGTCCATCGGCTTAGGCGACAGGCTCGGTGGCGACAGGCTCGACCGGAGCTGGCGTTGCGGCTGCCGCGGCCAATGCTGTGTTGTTCGCGTTCAGAATAGCAACCTGGGCCTCGATCGCGGCGATCTGCGTCGAAGTGTCGGTTCCCGAAGGCTCGCTCTGGAGGTCAGCGATGAGCGTTGTGATCTCAGCCAGGGCTGCGGTCTGTGCGGTTGTGTTGGCGGTGACGGCGGCGGTCAGGTCGGTTACGGCCTGATCGAGTGTGACGGCTGCGGTAGACATGGTTTTGATCTCCTGAGTCAGTGCGGTGATGGCGTCGCGGAGCCAGATGATCTCCTCGATGAGCCGGTTTAGGTGGCGTTCTTCCATTGGGATACCCCTCGTCTTGAGGATACAACTTCGTTAGATGCTACGAATGTGGTCGGAGAGTGCCTTGCGATAGTCAGCTTCAGGCTCGCCTTCGTTTGGTTGGCGGAACTTCCAAATCTTCGCGCACGGGAACTCGGATTGTGCCATCACTTCACCGCCTTTTCCCGCTCCGCGATCTTCTTCTCCGTAACCCGCACCACGTCGCCAAAGGTCTTCATGGAGTCGCCCTCGGCGTCGGTGAACGGCGCGATACTGAAAGCATCTTCGAGACAAAGCGCGAGTTCAACAACGTCTAAACTGTCCGCGCCCAAGTCTTCTCTGAGCGACGAGGCGGGCGTGATTTCGGTGGAGTCCAGGCAAAGGCTCTGGATGAAGATGTCTTTGATTCTCTCTTCGATGGATGACATATTCAGTTCCTTTCTATCGCTAAAGTTTCAAACCTTGTGTGGTCCGCCAGGTACGCCAGTTTCCGCGTTCCCGTACTACCTTCCCTATTCTTGGCCGTGATTATCTCGGCAATTCCCCGCTCCGCATCCGGGTCGTCTTCCGAAGCGTACACCTCGCCGCGATGGATGAAAGAGACAATATCACCGTCTTGTTCTATTTGGCCGCTCTCCCTCAAATCCGACAGCATCGGCCTCTTGTCGCCCGGCCTCTTCTCGGACCCGCGATGAAGCTGCGCTAACGCTATCACCGGCACATCCAATTCCTTCGACAACGCCTTCAGTCCACGCGAAACTGACGCCACTTCTTCCTGCCTGTTGCCGTACCTCTTATTGCCGGACATCAATTGCAAATAATCTACTACAATCAAATCCAGGCGCCCTCTTTGCTGCTTCAGCCGTCTCGACTTCGCTCTCATCTGCGTCGTCGTCATCGCTGTGGTGTCGTCAATTTCCAAATGAAGCTCCGCGACCCTTATCAGCGTACTCGACATCTTCGTCCGATCTTCCCGGCTCGTCCAGCCGTCCAGAACCTTTCGCACATTCACCATCGAAAGCGAGGCCAGAAGACGCTTGAACAGGCTCTCCTTGCCCATCTCCAGAGAGTAGAACGCGACCACCGCTTCCGAGTCAGCAATCACGACGTTGGAAGCAATACAGAGCCCAAGTGCCGTCTTCCCCATCGAGGGCCTGGCCGCAATGATGATAAGTTCCTTCTTCTTCAGCCCTCCCCAAATCCTATCGAGGTCAATATATCCTGTTGAAAGTCCAACCATCGCAGCCGGATCGAATATCTTCTCAACGTAGGCATCAACTCCGCCAGACTCTTTTACCGCGTCAATGAGAGTCGTAAACCCTTGCTGGTTCTGATTCTGCGACAACTCTAAAATCTGATCCTCTACCCCCTCCAGCAGCGCATACGGATCTTCGCTCTGGTCGGATGCCCTCACGTTGAGGTCGTGCCCAATCCCCATCAACTGCCGGAGGACTGCTTTCTGCTTGACGATCGCGCAGTACGACTGGATGCTAAAGTTGCGTGGGATTCCTTCCGTTAGGTGGAAGATGTACGCTATCCCCCCAATTGAATCCAACTCCTTGCGCCGGCCAAGTTCGTTGATGACCGTTTCAGTGTCGCAATGGTTGCCGGTTTCAGCCATGTCCGAGATCGCCCGGAAGATGCGCTGATGAGAATCTAAAGAAAAATCCTCCGCGATCAGGGCTTCGAGCGCATCGTTGATCGCCTCCTCTTGTAAGAGACATGCACCGAGCACGGCTACTTCAGTGTGAACCGATGACGGCAATCCTTCTGCGGCACTCTCATTTGGAAATGAAGCACGTCCGCCTCCAGATGGCGGATCGTATACGTCGATGGGCGGGTCGTCGGACATCGCTTATTCGTCAACCTCGACCTTGTACTCGTCAGGAATAATCGCAGCGAACTTGCTCGGATACCACGACAGAGGGCCAGCATCCTTGATGGCTACATTTAGCGCATTCATCGCTTCTTGTATACTCTCCGGGACTTCTCCATCCTCTGCAAGTTCGTCGCAGAAGTAGTCGCCTCCAATCTCTCGCCCGTACTGAGGTTGGCAGATGCGAAGTCGTAAATCTTGGGGCTGCGTGTTGATGTCGTAGCAGTAGTCAAGAAGGGCTTCGATGGTGAAGAAGTAGTGGTCGTCATCGTCTGTAACCAGCGGCTCGCCATCCCAGACCTTCGTTTCGAGCGCGTCGAACTCCGCATCTCGATCCTTCTTCTCACAGGAAGGACACTTAATTCGGCACCTCTCGACAACCTCGCCACACTCGCAGAGCTGATGCGTAGAGCCATTGTATCGCGCCATACTTTCGTTGTCGCCCCAGAAATGTCCGTTGGATGACACCCAGCCAGTGACCGTTTTGATCGAGGCTGCTTCGTCTGACTCCCGCATGATGATTTTCGGCTCTTTCATTTGCTCTCCTTCGCGGCTTCGATTCGTTCAGGGTGGAACTCATAAATATACTTGCTGCACCACAAAGTATTCACCAAGCACTTCAAGGTCGGAGCCGAAGAGCACTTCGGACAGCGGATTTCGATGGGTTGCTTCACTTCACCTCGACTGAAATGCAACTATTTGGCGTATAGAACTTGTAGCTTCCGTCTCGATTAGCGAGAAACGGATTCGGGAGAGCCAGAGTTCTCGATGGGTCCGAGTACAACAGGACGAACTTGTTCTGCGCACAGTTGCGAACGTAGACCATCCGGCTCGGAGTTGACCACTGAAACAGCAGCAGCAACGCACACAGTTTCGTCATAGCGTCCTCCGTAGCTCCTGCATCCGTGCGTACATCGCTTTCGCAGGAGGTTCAATATACTCATATCCTCCAGCCTTGCAGGAACATGGCCACACAGATTCGACCATCCTTTCAAGCTCATCCCATGCCGGAGCGATCTTCTCCCAACCCTTGTACTGAGCCATCTCGCCGATGCGAGAACGCCAATCAGGAGCCAACTTCAGCAGCCAGTAGCAACGCAGGAAGTCGGAAGGATCGCTCGGATTCGTGGCGAACGATCCATTAACTTTGCCAAAGGTGAAGTGCGACCAGATCGCCTTGCTTGAAACGCCGGTATGACCTTCGATGATCCAATCTTCCTTCGTCATGGCTCCGCCTCGCCTACAGTTTCGTCGTCTCGTACTTGCCTTTGATGCTGGCGTGAAGGTAGCTGCCTGCACTCGGAGCCGCAGAGAAGCCGTCCACAACGTCTTGGGGAACGCCAGCGTAGGAGTAAGAGTTTTTGCCGAAGCTCACGATGAGTTCCCGCGTATCCGGGTCGTAGGTTACAGGTTCGGTGATGTGACTACTTGCCGTGAACGGAATTGCTTGCTGTGCCATGTGGAGCCTCCTTTTATTTTTATACTGCCCTCGCCAGACCTTGCCCTGCCACGCCTTACCACACCGCACCATACCGGACCTTGGCTTACCTCTCCTCAACATGCCCGGAAAAATCATCTTGAATCGGGCAAACATTAATTGCAATCGCCCGATTATGTTCAATTTCGTGGTCAACTTCATACTCAACGCGGGAACCTTGTTCAAGTGTCCTGTAGCCCTCCATGCGAATCGAGGTTTGGTGGACAAAGACATCCTTACCTCCACCTTGAGGTGTGATGAAGCCATACCCCTTCTGGTTGCTGAACCATGTGACCGTGCCTTTTGCCATGAGACTATCCTTTCCGCTGCGTCATCACTCGGTTGTTTTCGGCCTGGACGCCGGGAATCGACAGCATCGACTTTGATGCCTTCGCCAGTTGGTTCAGTTGCGCCTGCGAGAACGTAAGAACTCCCGATGGGGCGTGACCTTGCAGTGAACCCGTCTTCTCGTAGCACTCGATTCCAGCCGCCACGTCCTTGACCAGCAGGCCGAAGTCTGTGACCCTTGCGCTCCAGTTGTCTCGGAACGATTGTCCCTCGACCTTCGGCGTTTCAACATTGACTCGCGGGGCGTACACCGGCATCGGCGGCGCTACGATGGTTTCGTCCAGCAGCGTCATCTGTGCTTGTTCGGGATCGCCAGCCTCGGCTTGCTCGGACGCGATCTGGAGTCGGAGCTCCTCGGTGCGTTTCTGTTGCTCGATTGCCGCCGCCGCCTCAGCCACCTTGCGCAGACGTTCGGACTCGACCGCAGCCAACCGGCGCTGCTCGTTGTCCCACGCGGTCAGCGCGTTCTTATCGGCATTGATCGACGCATCCATTGGATCTAGGATCGACTTCTGCCGGTCGGCAATCGCCTTGTACGCCTTGTAGACGGCATCGCGCGCTGGATCGAGAAGTGAGAACACCGTGTCGCGGATGCCCGTTTTCTTCTTCAGCGTGTCGGAAATCTGGACGTAGTGGGACTTGTCGCGCACCACAACAATCGCGGTCGGAACAGGCACAAGGGCCGTCCACTGCTTCGTAAGTTTGTCCACCTGGGGCTGCTTCCTTCCCGGCTCCGCGAGGGCTTCCTGCTCGTCATGCGTGATGAGATCGTCTGCCACGGTTGCATCTCCCTTCCAGTTCGGGTCCACGTTCCGAATGTCATCATCCGTTATGTCGAGGTCGTCAATGACGGGACGGTTCGTGCGCGCAGGCCGTACATCCACAATGGCCTCGGCAGCCTCGGTCTTCGCGGCCTCAGCCTCGACTTCCTCCGGCGTGACACGGCCAACCTTCAGGACATCCTTGAAGTGTCCTTTGATCTTGGCGTTGTAGAACTTGCCCTTGGAGTCCGAAGCCTCGAACTCGGAGAACATCTCTGGCGGGAAATCGGGGTATGTCCGCACGTCTCCGTTACTCTTGAAAACGAGCGTCAGAATCCATGCGTTGTCATCGTACTCGAAGGCTTGAATCAGGGAACTATTGCAGGTTGTCATTTGGTCTACCCTTTCCTTTCAGTTCTCATTCCTTGCTGTGAATCTACTCCATGCTTGCAGACTTTGTCAAAGGTTTTATGTTGCGAAGCGACTGCATGTCGAACTGCCGGGTTGCGCCAGCGTCGATGTCAGAGCATAGCCAGAGCTTGTCCGTATCGCGGCCCTTCCAGGTTGCCGGAACCTTCCACGCCTCTTCGAGATTGGAGGTGTACCCTTGGCCATCTACGGCCCACCACATAACACTGTTGCCGCAGTAGCAGCGCGTGTCTTGGATGTAGCAGAGCGGCTCCGGTTTGGGCGGGAGGGGAGCGAGGATAATATACTCCGTCTTGCACCGTTTCTCGACTCCATGAATCTCCTGAATCGTTCTCAGCGCATCGTCCCATCGCGTCGGGGCTTCGTCGGCGCGGTCAACCTTGATCTTGCCAGCGTTCTCACCAATCTCTTTCTGACAAAGTTCCACTGCCTCTTCGCGGGTCATGTCGTGCTCGGTGAAGTTGTCCACCGAGTCTGCGAACCTCGCGTACTTTCCGTTCGGCTGTTTTACGATTCGCCAAGCCATCACGTTCTCTCCTTGCATGTGCATGGGTGCAGCTTCCACGGCTCCACATCGGTTCGGACATGAAGCGTGATTGCGTCTAGCGGTATGCCGATGAGTTTTGACGCATCTCCCGGCAAGCATACCTTTTGCAGTGCCGCGAATGTCGCTGGATGCACGTCTGCCGGATTGGGCGGCATCTTCTCTTTGGGCCACTTCGCCTCGATCTCAGACATCATGCGAATCAGGTCATCGACGGTCAAGGACTCCGCAAACGTCCCGAACTCGGAAAATATCTTTGCGCGGTAGGGCGAAAGGATCTCGGAATCTTCTGGGACAGGCCCCTCCATAAACTTGTCATAGAACCAACCGCTCATACTCTCTCCCAGACCTTCTCGCCAGCCTTCAACCTGGCGTACACCAAAGTCAAAATCCCATACCATACCGCACCATAGCTCGCCTGACCATTCCGCGCCGTGCCTGACCAAACTCAAACTTGCTCCCACAACTTCTGCCCGCAATCCAATCTTCCGTAAACCGTCACCAACGCTCCAATCGCCCTCGACTGATCCAGCGTGTGATTCGTATGCGGGTTCATCCGGTACGTCCCGTCCTTCTTCATCTGTAACGCGAACCGCTGCGCGCGCCCAACTGAATTGGACTTATACTTCCCCATCTCTTGAAGGCAGGTCTGAATGGCCCATGACGCCATCGGGGTCTCGACGCATTTTCGTTCCAAGATCGCGTCGTAGCCGTCCAATTTTCCGAACACGTCCAACGTAATCCCGACTTTCATTCCGTGGATGCAGGCGATGATTGGCTTTTCGATCCACTCCGGGTCTGGCACAAAGTTCTTGTCATTGCGAAACTTTATGTACGCATCGACGTATGGCTTCGACCTCTCGGTGATCCATGTAGGGTCAACGTCCAGCCCGTAGCGGTCGATCATGGCCGCGATCTCGTGGGCCTCGCTGCCAATCTCGGCCTTGTTGCGAAGCACTTCAGGGTCGATGTGGCTGTAGTCGCTGTAGCCGGTTAATTTGAGAAGCTGCGTGGCGCTGACTACCCACTTGCCGTCTAGCCCATAGTACCCGTGGGTTTGATCGTCGAAAAATCCGCCCTGAATTTCTCGCAATGCCATACCATTCCTTCCCTTTCACAACTGCCCATACCACACCGAACCTCACCCAGCCGGGGCTAACCTAACCGAGCCGAACCGCAGCGGGCCAAACTTTACTGTAAAACCCTTTCAAATCTGGGCGGAGGCGGGGTGTACGACCCCTGGCTTCCTCCGCCCGTTCCCAACGCTACGCCGCCGAGAAACCTACTGGAACTGCTTGCGAATCTGGATCAGGAGAAACTTCGCCGGCGTCCGCTCATCTGCCTTCGCCGCCGCCTCGATCTTGTCGAACAGCGCCTTGTCGTCGCCCGCGAACGTCAACGTGATTGTGTCCTTCAGGTCGGTCTTCACTGCAGCCTTCGGAGCCCTGTGTACTGCCGGTGTTGCCGCTACGTCTGCCATTTTCTTGTCCTCGTCTTCTTGGATTTGTGGTGCGGTGAAAACTACTTGGTGGTTGGGGTTGGCCTGGCGACGCATTCAGGATCGCCGTTGGTGTTCAACTGCAAGGTGTACTTGTCGCCGCAGATCTTCTGGAGTTCGGCGACGGCTGACTGAAACTCGCTCTGCTTCTGTTGGGCCTGCGCGTTGGCCTGAATCATCTGCGACTGCGCTTTGAAGAACTGGGCGCGGAGAGCATCGGGGATGACCGGCGGAGTCGCATGTTTGACTGCCGCCGTCGGCGGAGTTGGAGGGATGGTAGAGGCTGGCTTCTGCTGTGCAGGGGCAGGGATGGCCAGCAAGAGGGCGAGTAGTGCGATGGTTCGCTCCATATTGTCCTTTCGGTTGTTGGTTACGCCGGCTCCGCATCCATGTTCTCTTCGGCCTTCGGCGTGTTCGCCCATGCCATCGCGTTCTCGAACTGCACGTTTGGAATCAGGCGCGAGTCCGTGATGTCGAAGGTCTCCTTCAGCCACGCCTTCGCTTCGTCCGGCTTGTGCCCGGTTGCGGAGTACGCTTTGTACCACGCCTTCGCATCCTCGATGGAGATGACATCCGGCTTCGTCTCGACAGCCTTCGTCTCAGGCTTGGCTTCGGTCGCGGCAGTCTCCGCCGTCGGAACGACGATGGAGGCGGAAGGCTTGGGCTGGGGCTCGACCACTTCGCCTTCGATGTAATCCATCACCTCTTCCGCGATCTTGAGGCCCTTCAGAACATCGGGGAACTTGTCGCGCAGAGCAAACGCGCGCGCGCGCATCATGCACATGCGGTAAGGGTATGTGAGCCACACTCCCCGCTTGATGATGCCGGACTTCTCAGCGTCCTCATATGAGAATGTGACCGTCTTCGCTTCGGGGTCGCCGCGCCTCTTGACGACGCAGGTCGCCTTCTTGTTGGCCTTGATCGTATCGAAGTTGTCTTCACGAATCCACTCCATCAGGCCGGACGATTGAACGAGTGCTAAAGCACCATCGCCCCACACGCTCGGATTACCGTTGATGTTGGCGATGCACTGGAGAGCTTGCATCGGCTGGAATCCCACCTCCAATCCGAACTGGAGTGCGACGACGACCGCGGCACGAGCGACTTCACTGCCATTCGCCGTCTTGGTGATGAGTTCGAGGTACGACTTGGGGGCCATCCCCGACGTGAGAACCATGTCGGCGAACTGGAATGCCTCTGTGAGCGAGTGGGGAGCGAACGTCTCTGCACGCTCGATCTGTTTGGGCTGGGTTGTTGCGAGGGATGTATCGGCCATTTGTCTATCCTAACCTTTCCGTACTCTGCAAGCATTAGTTGAGAGCAACCATACTATACTTGGCACACGGTTGCAACATTTATTTTCTTGAAGCGAACATCTTCAAAACATCCGGTTGATGATCTCGACCAGGTACGCCGTGTTGACCTTCGTGGGATCTTTCTCTTTCAACTTCTCGATCAGTTGCAGAAAGTATGCGGTGTCCACTCCGGTAAGTTGATCTTCCAGTACCGCCAAGTCGGTAAGGTCTAGCGCGGAAATCTGCATCGCCATCTTCAAGATTTGACCGGCGTTTATCCGCCATCCTCGCGCGATGAACTTGCGCAATCGGACGACTGAACAGACCGGATATTTGCTCCCAACATAGCGCAGTTCCTTCGCCAGAATCGCCTCCATCGCCTCCGGCTTCAACACAAGCTCCTCATCCCAACTTGTCCAGTACGACGTGCAGTGAACGAAGTCGTAGTTGGCGTGAATGTCGTCCGGCTCACCCTGAAAGCGGAGTACAATTTGTATCTTGTCGCTCAGGGTAATGGCGTTGCTCGTGAGGAAGACGGGGCGGTACTTTGGCTTGCCATCCGTTGCAGTCTGAAGGGCGAGTTGCTCCGTCTCTTCATGTGCATCCATGATTTGATCGGGGCGATCCATCACGTCGGCGACATACTCTTCTCCGACTTGCTCAGGATGGGACTCAAAGTATTGGTATGGCTTCGAGGTTCCCTCTTCGCGGGCAATCCCAGCCGACTTCGCTACGATCTTGACGCGCTTGGCGCTGGCATCCGCGTCCACGAACAGCGGAACCGGGATACCGTTCTTGGCGCGCGGGGTAAACCGCCCCACATAGTAGTCAGCCACGGCAACGGCGGTTTCGTAGTCGCGCAGATAAACGTCGAAATCGTTGACCGGCTCCCCCTGAAGCATAGAGGCGATGCAACCGCCAGTGACCACGATCGACTTCGCAACCTTAGAGCGCAGATTCTCGTCCTCGATTGTCTCGACCCACTGGTTCATCTTGCGCGTGATTACCGACTTGATTGACTTCGCCTTCATTCCGCTCATTTTGCTTCCTCGGTTCGCTTGAGTGCTTCCGTTAGCAGGTGGACGACCATATTGGCCCGGTTCCGGTTCTCCGTCTTCGCCATTTTCTCTAGGGCTGCCACCAATACGCGCGGAGCACGAAAGCTAACAACTTCGGATTGGAGTTTACTTGCCATACAAGATGTATACGCGAAGCGAGGCATCGTGTCAAGTGGTTTTTTGAGGAAATTATTTTGTTCTTGCAAGCGAACACTGCAAGCATTAGAATCAACGCTATGGCAATCTCCTCCTCCAAGAAAGCGACGAAGAATGCAAAAGCGGGGCGTAAACCTCCTGTCAAACTCAAAAAGAGCGACCCCTTATTCTTCCAGAAAATCGGCGCAATGGGTGGAAAAAGAACCCTCGCGCTCTGCGGGAAAGGGCATTTTACGCAGGCAGCGCGCCTCTCTCATGCCCCCGGCGTTCGTCCCGTCCGCGCTCCACAGCCCGACGACGACAGCCCGTGCTATCCCTCTGAGCGAGTTGGCCAGGATGCTCGACGTGGACGCCGCAAGGCTTCTGCCAGCGATTGAGCACGGCTACATCCGCCTGATCTGCTCTGACCCTCCAACTGTCTACGAACCGCCTCCAGCCGCCGTAGAGTGGCTGGGCGCGATGTACCAGCCCATTGCCCTGCGACCGCTTATCCCGATCGACATGGTAGCCAGCATGGAGAACTTCAGACCCATCGACATCCGAAATCTGTGTCTGGGCTACGACGTTCCAATCTCGTCCGATCCCGTGTTCGGGGAAATTCTCAGCCTATCGGCATTCTACAAGCTCCACAAGCACCTCCACCGTTACCGGGAGCCGTCGCGCTTCGACCGGCAGATGCTCCTGGTGATGTTCCTGCACGCGGCGGATCCGGCCAATTATCGGAAGGTCGTCAACCCCCCAGAGTTCTCGCGCAAGCTCGAAGACGAGATCCAGCGCGTGTCGAAGCTGCCAGAACCGGCGAGGACAGACGCAGCACTGAGGCTGTGGGATGCGATGGAGTCCGCCAAGAAGGTCGCAGAGTGCATTGCGGCCAGCCGCGGCAACGAGGTGGATGACTTCAAGGGGACGGAGAAGGTGGGGAAGATTGTGATGGCAGAGGAAAGGCCACCGGGTTAGGGTGGCCTTCTGTGTCGCATTTATTCATCCGTACAGTCAACGAGTGGACCTGCGGTTCGACTCTTCATGGAGTATCAATACCTATACTTCAGCGGAAGCCAGTGTCGCTTTGGAACTCGTTTTTGTTGCTCTCTTCTTCGCAACCGGCTTGTCCGCTTTCTTCGCGGGAGCCTTCTTCGCCACTGGCGTCCTGCTCTTGGCCGACGGACGCGGAGCCTTTAGGACTTGAATTTTTTCCTTTACCGCCTCATCCATCGCCCTGAAGCCGGTCATCTCTAACTTGAACTTCGGCGCCGCCGTACTGCCAGCCATGAACTCTTTGAGGTTCTCTTTCGTATAGGTCGGGGTGCGTTCAACCGCTCCGTATGTCCCCGCCTCCGCTTCCTTTTGGATGCCGGTCAGAGGCTTCGGGTACTCGCCCAACACTGGGTAGATGTCGGCTAGGTAACTGCGCGGACTCGGCTCTTGTCGAAGCGGCATCTGGCGATGTGCTTGCTCACAGGCGTTATTAAAAGGGTCTTGCGCTTGCTCGACCGGCTTGCGACTGGCTGCCCAGAGGAAAATGCAGACGACTGCCGACAGAAAGATAGCCCAAAGAATAATCCAAAGTCCATTGCTCATCTCGCTCCGCTCCCTCTTGCCTTCTGTGCGCGCTTCTGTGTCGCCCGGCCAAACTTGCCCTTGCGGGCGGCCTTCATCAATCTGGAAGGCACACGGCTGCCACGAGGCGTCCCGGTCGCTCTTGATAGAGAGCCGTGTGCCCTGCCTTCAGACTGACGCTGCCAACGTGAAAGTTTTCTAGCCACATCAGAATACTCGCCGATGCTTGCATAAAAGTCAAGCACCTTCTGGTGGTAGGATGCCAATTCTGGAGTTGGAGGATGGATGGTGCGCCCGGAAGGAATTGAACCTTCAACCTGTCGGGTAAGGGCCGAATGCTCTACCAGTTGAGCTACGAGCGCAAATTCGTGCTCTTTTACCCACCGAGCAGGTGCATTCAACGCGTTTATTGCGCCAATTTGAATGGTTGCGCAGGGGTGATTTGAACACCCGATCTTCAGATTATGAGCCTGACGGGATACCAGACTTCCCTACCGCGCAGAGCTATCGTATCACGGATTACAGAGATATAACATACGCGGTTTCCAAGAAGAACTGCTTCGCCCTCATCGACACACCGCGCATCACGTCCGTCTGCGGGAGCCCGCTTGCGGAGATCGTGTCCGCCTCTTCCTTCATCACGTCGCCGGTGACGAGCTTGAGGAACTGGCCGGTGTTCTTGATGCCCACCTCCAAGCCTTGTTCCTTCAGGTCGTCCAGCTTCTTTTCGAGGCGATGCTGCGTGACGATCGTATCCACCAGCAGGCGCACGTTGGCGATCTTCTCCACGTCTACCGCAGCCAGAGTCTTCACATGCGTCTCAGAGTGCTTCTCGCCCTTAACCTTGAAGATGAGCCCGTCCGTGTTGAAGTCGTCACGATGCTCCGCCCACCAGACTATTCCCTCACCAACTCCAGACACGCCA
>Ga0302280_1001966_pt1 | contig 16302 bp, 23 predicted proteins | sample III_Fen_E1_1_FD_198771 | JGI IMG/M metagenome (GOLD analysis project Ga0302280, IMG submission 198771) | Peat permafrost microbial communities from Stordalen Mire near Abisko, Sweden - III_Fen_E1_1 | ecosystem: Environmental > Terrestrial > Soil > Wetlands > Permafrost | place: Sweden: Abisko... | reverse complement strand
GGATAGGTTCACCCGACCGATAGTTAGCCAACCCACCGCCCGTCCACTTAGAAATTAGGAAACCCACTTACTAAGTCACCAATTTAAATAGTTTTCACACGGGCTCGCGACTGGTTAGGCGGCTGGTATCTCATCTCACTGGCACTCCGTTTGAGTAAACAATAAATCGTCGGGCGTCAACATCAACTGCCGTGCTGTAATGATTGCCTCCGTCTGACCAAGCGATGGTGACAATGTTTGACGTGGTCGAGACTTGAGCCAACGAGCAATGCTCGGTAGCGGCTGGCCCCAACATCTGAAAATCGGAAATAGGGTGTCCGCCGTCGAAAAGCCGACAAGAATAAGTGCCGGCTATATCTTCTGTGACGACCGCCGTCATGGAACTACCCGGAATCGGAACACGCGATGCCACCCGGCGGCCAAGACATCCGCCAACCAATACAGCGGCAATCGCCACCGCGACTAAAACTCCGATGGTAGAAATTCTCTTGGTGACACTCATAGCTCGAAGCCGCCTAACGAAAAAAGCTGAGCCACCGCCGACTCGTGGCGTGGATTGCCACCGCAGCGCCAACGGCGGTTGGCTCCGGCGACTGGTTAGGCGGCAACTCTACGACGAAAAGCATAACCAGCAATGAGTGACCAAAGGATCGCGCAAAACAAGAGGCTGAGTATAAACGGCCATCCAGTGCCCCACGAACCTAGCTTCCCAAATAAATCCGCCAATAGCAAAGCGGGAGAGTTGATAATCACTGCTGGCTTGACGAGCAATCCGCCAGGATGGAAATGGCCAATGACCAGCTCCACAACATCAACTGCCGCGATAATAGTGAATACTCGGACTCCTAGTTTTGTGTTGTATGTTTTCATAAACGTATCTTGCCGCCTAACGACCAAAGCTGAGCCACCGCCGACTCGTGGCGTGGATTGCAACCGCAGCGGCAACGGCGGTTGGCTCCGGCGAGAGGCTGTGTGAAAAGTCTATCATTGGTTGAAACCTTTACGCCGGTGTGTGGTCTTTATCAAGCATGAATCATCGGACTGGTTTGGATCGCTCACAGACGCTGTTGTTTCCGGAACGCTTGGAGGATTATGTGGCCGCCGATAATCCCGTGCGTTTTCTGGATGCGTTCGTCGCTTCGCTGGATTTGCACGGGCTTCAGTTTGCCAAAGCCAAGTGCGCGAATACCGGTCGCCCGCCTTACGCTCCCGCCGTGTTGTTAAAACTTTATCTCTACGGCTATCTGCACCGCGTGCGTTCCTCGCGGATGTTGGAGGCGGAGGCGCACCGCAACGTCGAAGTCATCTGGCTGCTCGGCAAGCTCACGCCGGACTTCAAGACCATCGCCGACTTCCGCAAGGATAACTTAAAACCGCTCCAGGGCGTCGCGCGCCAGTTCACTTTGCTCTGCCGGAAGCTGGAACTCTTCGGCGGTGAACTCCTCGCCATTGATGGCAGCAAGTTCCGCGCAGTCAATGCCCGCGACCAAAACTTCAGCGCCGCCAAGCTACAGGAACTCCTCGCGCACACGGATGCCCGGCTGGCGGAATATTTTAACACCCTGGATCAAGCCGATGCCGCGGCACCGGAGGCCCCGTCGCTCGACGTAGCGGCGTTGCAGGCCAAGATCGCCGCGTTGCAGGCACGGCGCGACTGGCACGCGGAGTTGTTAGGCCAGTTGGATGCCGAGGAGAAACAGATTTCCGTGACCGACCCCGACACGCGGCGCATGCCGGTGGCGCAAGGGAATGTCGTCGGCTACAACGCGCAGATGGCCGTGGACGCCAAGCATAAGTTGATCGCGGCAGACGACGTGACCAATGAAGGCAATGATTACCGGCAACTCGCCGACGTGGCCCTCACGGCCCAAGCCAACTTGGAAATAAAATCGGCCGAAGTCCTCGCCGACAAAGGCTATTACAACGCCAGTGAAGTCAGCCGCTGCGTCGAGCACGGACTCCGTCCGCTCATCCCCAAGACCGACACCAGCGCCAACACCAAGCTCGGACTCTACGGCAAAAGTCAGTTCAAGTATGAACCGGAGCCAGACCATTATATCTGTCCCGCTGGCGGCACGTTGACCTACCGCTTTAGCACCTATGAACTCGGACGCGAGTTAAAGTATTACCGGGCCAAAGGCTGCCAGGACTGCGCGCTCAAAAAACAATGCACGCGGAACCAGCACAACCGGACCCTCACGCGCGAAGCCAACGAACACCTGATGGAACAGATGGCGGCGCGGTTGAAAGCCCAGCCGGAGAAGTATGCGTTGCGCAAGCAACTGGCGGAACATCCGTTTGGGACCATCAAGCGGTGGTTTGGCTACACGCACTTCACGTTGAAAGGACTCACCAAAGTGCGGACGGAATGGAGCCTGATCACGCTGGCGTATAACTTGAAACGGGTGTTGAACCTGGTGAGCATGGAGAAATTGCTGCTGGCAGTGGCGTAAAAGCCGGGCGGCGACGCCGGCCCGTGGAAAAAGCCGCCTCTAAGTCCTATTATCTTCCCCGACCGACCCTATCACCGGATAGGTTCACCCGACCGATAGTTAGCCAACCCACCGCCCGTCCACTTAGAAATTAGGAAACCCACTTACTAAGTCACCAATTTAAATAGTTTTCACACGGGCTCGCGACTGGTTAGGCGGCTGGTTCATGGTGGCTCAAAACTTCCTGCTGTAAATCATGCAACAACTCTGACCACATCTTGCGTCGGAGCTTGGCAAGCTCGTCGCTCTTATTTGGAACAAAAGCTGACGACCTCGTGACGATGGTATTCGTCGGCCTGTGCGTCATCGTGAGCGTCAGAGACTGGAACTTGTCTCGCGCTCCGGCCTTGCCGTGCGTGCTTTCTGAATCACTCCAACTCCATAAAACATCGTGAAGCCATTCATGTTTGGTGGATGCGCTCATAAGCCGCCTAACGAAAAAAGCTGAGCCAGCGCCGGCTCGCGACGTGAACCGCGATAGCGGAACTGACAGCGCCAACGGCGGTTGGCTCCGGCGACTGGTTAGTCGTATCCATATCGTCTATCTCGCAAATAATCGAACACCAAGCCAGCCCAAAATTGTGGCCAGCGCCAAAACGCTGTAACTGATGCTCGCAACAAATGCGCTCCGGTGAAATCCAGACAACGCTCGCCGGCGATGCAAACTCCAAGCCAGTGCAGCCGTGACGAACGGTGCAACCAAAACCAAGTAGAAAAATCCGAGTGATGCCATGCCTGACCACTCCCAAAACAAAGCTGTGAGCAAAATCATCAACCAGCCGCCAAACGTGGCAAATAAGATGAACCAAGACAAAAACGGTGGAGACTCAATCCGCGCTCGCCACATCCAGCGGCAAAGTAGAGCAAAAGCCACGACGCCGAGAAATGGCGTGACCAAGTTGACGCCGACTGCCGCGATGACTTTCGAGAGTGGCATGGCTGATACGCCTAACGAAAAAAGCTGAGCCACCGCCGACTCGCGACGTGAACCGCGATAGCGGAACGGCCAGCGCAAGGCATTGGCTCCGGCGAATTATTAGGCCAGTTGGAGTTGCTTCCAAAAGTCATGCTTGCTTAATCGTTAACTGGCTTTGCCGTTACCGTGATGCCTTGATCCGTAAAATGAAAATAAACACCTGCTGCAGCATCGAGACATTCACAGACTGCTTCAAGCGGTGTTTTTGCAATAGTCATGCTATCAACCGTGACTCCACTATCCACTCCATCGAATTTGACCGGCACATTGGGCAGAAGCTCCGCGAGAATGTCTTTAAGCGGCCTGTTAGTATACACTGCGTTGATTTTTTTATCGAGATCCACATTGTGCTGGACTGCAAGCTCGTAGAAGCGGAGCTTCTCCTTTAACGCCATTATTTTTTCCCCGACTGGGATTGGTTTACGGTCGAATCCTTGCCGAAATTCTATCTTCAGACTTTCCACTCGTCCGCTGCCGCCAATGGTGGTGTAACTACCGTCGTTTAAACTGACCGTCATTTTTTCTTGGGCGTAGCAGCACGTTGCCAAGGAGAGAATTGCGATGATGATGATTTTCATAATAGAATTTATATTCGGCCTAGTTCATTTTTGTTCGCAGGGTTTCGACGAGTCTTTCGCTGATTTTAAGTTTTGTCGCACTACAAATGTAAAACTAAACGACTGTTGGTTGCAGTGAAAGATCATTGAGTGCAGGTGCCTCCTTGGTAGTTTTTTGCAGCGGCATCCACAAACCAATAAGACTGGATACCCGAAGGATGTTCGGCTGAAGGATGCTGAAGAGTAATGAGCCACTCGTGAACATCCTCGTGCCAGACGGCAGATTCTACTCGTGTGCTGCCTGAAAGAATGCCTTCCTGACGAAGAAACTCAAGAGCTGCTTCTCGGCTAGCGTGCGTGCTGTCGGCGTGTGACGACTGAGAATGCAAATCAGAAGTGCACGCTGTAAGCGTAAAACCTAGAGCGATGATGAGTGCGGATTTCAAAGTGCGCATGGTAGTCGCATAATGAAAAAAGCTGAGCCACCGCCGACTTGCGGAGTGAACCGAGCCAGCGGAACGGCCAGTGCCAACGGCGGTTGGCTCCGGCGACTGGTTAGCCAGCAGGCTTTTCATCGCAATATTCATAAACGTGTCACACTCCTTAAATATATCTGCCCAACTAGGATGCAAACAAGACCGAATATCATCAAAATGAAAATAAGATAATCCGGTATAATCTTAAAGTTTCCAGCTCCTGCCGAGCCTAGCATGAGCGCAATGCCAATGCAGGTAAGCCTGCTAACCCCCCATATCGCACGAGTCCGTGGCATTAATATTCCGGCCAGCATAAATGCACCAAATAAAAGGATAAGAATCGCACCATAATAATCCATGCCGACTAGCGCAAGCAGACTAATCAGGATGATAAATACGATGGGGATATATTTCATAAATGCTCAAGCTGTCTAACGTAGAAAGTTGAGCCATGCCTTCCTCGCAGCGTGAACCGCGACAGCGAACGGCCAGCGCCAACGGCAGTTGGCTTCGGGACTTCTGGTTAGGCTGCGGCTTCATGGTCAATACTAAATAACTCACGTTCACGAAAAAAGAAATTCTCAACTGTCAAAGCGTCTGGCGTGATGCGCCGCTCGAACTCCTGCAGCTCGCCCTCGTCGCCTGACCAACAACTATAAATCTGCTCAATGTGATGCTCGCGAACATAACGCGCTAGCTGTGCTGACGAAACTAAAGCGGCGGCTCGCTCCTTCGCTGGGTCATGATAAACTTGTGGATGCTCGCGCCCTTCGTTAAAGCCGCAACCGCACTGGGTATGGCTGCCGGCACATCGAACATGAGGAAACGAAAAGTGGCTGCGAACGCGCTCCTCGTGCTCTGTCAAATCGGCGACATTGAAAGCTGGCCTGTCCTGCTGCCACGGAATCAGTGGCAGCGGTGAAAGCGAAGCTATGAATACGACCATGCACATAAACGCGGAGCAGCCTAACGTAGAAAGCTGAGCCATCGCCGACTCGCGGCGTAAACCGCGACAGTGGAACTGCCATCGCCAACGGCGGGCTTTCGGCGGCTACTTATTAGGCAGCATGGTGTTTTCATGGTGCGGAGTTTAACTTGAATTCCTCTAGCATATAGTCTGGAACTTTCGGGCTGCAACGCGTAAATGGGACATCCCCCATTCCACTAATCATCTTAGAACTTGGGTCGTAATTGAGGTGGAATGTCTGCTGTGGGCCTTCTTGTGGCTGCGGATGCGATACCAAGGTGAGGATATGCCTCTTTGAGTCATACGAAGTGGACACTTGAAAACCGAGGACATCACTCTCGTCACTGCCGAGAACTATACCCCGGCCGTCAGATAGAAAATAAAGCGCAGCATATTTAATCGGGTCTTTGCTATTTCGCCATTCCCCCACGAACTCGGGAGAAATCACCTCGACAACGCCGGGAGCCGTGGACGATGAGCCATCTTTTGGGGAAGTTTGCAGGGTGGCACATCCCGACAAAAAGTAGAGAGCGAAACAGACGAGAAACAAAAGAGAGATTTTCAAAGGAGTTTTGTTCAATTTGGGAGTCCTTCCATCCACATTCCCACTTTCTTTTCCTTGGCCTCCTTGCCGGCTTGCAATGCCTTTTGGACGAAGGCGTCGTAGTCGGCGTGCGGGATTTTCAACTGCTGGGGATTGACGCCGGTTTGGGTATTTGACGCGATGAAACCCTGGCGCACGAGTTCCAGATTGAGGTTGTGATCGCCCTCAACCACCCAAACGTAATTATAATTCTCTGCCGCAACCTTGGTCCCACTGGTGTCAATGTGGGCGATGGTCACGACCACGGCCTTGGGATGTTCCCGCAACCACGTCGTCATGGCCTCATCCATCGGCGCGGCGAAGCCAATGATTAGAGCCGCGTCGTGATCGTTTGGTTTCGGCGTGCCCGGTGCCACGAGACACAAGATCGGCTTCCCCTGCGCAAAGTAGGTTCCGATAAAACCCGACAAGCCCATCCAGTTGACGCTAGATGCAGGGATTGGCTGGGCCGGCGGCTTTGCCGTGGAACAACCGAGTAAACCGCCGCTCAAAACGAGCGCGAGGCCGAGGATGAGTTTGGGTTTCATGGCTAATCACCCATTCCGGGCGGTTCTTTAAGTTTTTTCTTCGCCTCTGGCTTCAAAAGCTTGATCATTCCGCTCTCTGAATAAGGTTGGTAGGCGTTCCATCTGCCAAAAGTTGGCGGCAACGGAATGATGATGTCGTCTGATTTTCCATGAAGCCAGACCGCAACAAAAAGAATGGGTGCACTATCCAAAAGGCGCGGTTCATAATCTTGCTTTTTGACTTGCGGCAATTGCTCCGCAATTTGCAAAGCTTCTGGAATTTTGCTGTCAAAGGAATGTCCGCTCAATTCTCCCAACCCTTCCGCTTTGGACAGGAATACTCCCGAAGCCAGATTCGCCGGACTGACTTCATAGCATCGAGTTTTAAGATCAATGTTGGCGCTTGAAATTTGCCGCTGTGCATTAGCCGCCAAAGAATCAATGATGGCCGCATGACAATAGCCGCTCAATACGAGCACGAGGCCGAGGATGAGTTTGGATTTATTATTCTCCATAAGGGGATGGATAAATGAGTCTTGAACGGTTATCAAAAAGTCTGCAGGTAACTGGCGGCGACTCGATGCGGCCATGCCAGAGAGGTTCGCCGTTAGCGCCTTTGTCTATGGTCACCTCGAAGATGGCCTTCATTTTGACTTTCAAGTCTTGTCCTTGATTCAATCGTTCTGGAAAACCGGCCCAGGAATCTTGTCCCTGATAAATTTGGGCAAAGCAAATGTCCCGGACGTAATGCTCACCCGGCTTGAGAATCCAATGAACCGGAGCATTGTCCGTCCAAATTGCCGGAGTTCGGTGAATGAGATATTTATTTCCCTTTTCATCAATCAATTCAAACGACATCGCTTCCCAACCCCAAGACGATCCCTCCTGCAGCAACTTTTGCGGCTGGTCGGAATGATTTGTGATGACCACGTGAAAATGGCAATTGGTGTTGATGCTTACATAAATTTCGGGATTGTATGGCGAAACCAGAAGCGCAATGGACAGGCTCAACGGATTAGCCGTGTTGGGATGCGGCTTGGCCGTGGAACAGCCAGTCAATATGCCGCTCAAAACGAGTGCGAGGCCGAGGATGAGTTTTGGCTTCATGGATTTTCAGTTGGCCGAAGCGTGCCCATGAGCGTATTTGTATAGGCTCGAAGGCACAACGACCCGATAGGTTTGGTTGTCCACACTGATTTCAATTTGTCCCCAGCATCGCAGATCGTCTCCATTGTGTGCGATGTCATACCGGTTGCTCCGTTCCATTCCGCCGTCCTGAATATGAACGTCAGTGCAACGGCTGCCGAGAATCGTCCCGCTGGCATCCAAAACCCGCACGGCGGTTGCTGGTGAATCGGTCGCCCATGAAGTCGCGATGCCGATTTTGACATCATCGCGATAAAGCACGACTTCACTTTCCGCATCGACTGAATTGGACTGGATCAATGACAGCCGCCAGCCATTTTGGATCACGCCCAAGTCATAATGCACCGTCTGCCAGCGCACCACATGGTCGTGGTCAGTCAACGATTTCATGGCGGAAATAAATCTAGGAGGACCACCCGGAAACGAAGGCGGAAGCGGGTCGGCCGGGTTCCGGTCAAACCCATAGGGAATTTCCACCCAATAGCGTTCCGGGCCCATCGTGACTTCAATCCAGCTCTCTTCCAGCGCATTTGTGTCCCAAGGAAAAAAAGTCATCACTTGACTGGGGGTTTCGATTCCGGCCTTTCGGGTAGCTGTGTTGATGCTGATCGGATAATTCAGAATTTTTTTTCCTTCCACAGTCGGCTCGACGATTTCTCCATCCGCCCGATACAGCCGCGCAGTAATCACGTTGGTTTTGAAAAATTCCGGCATGATGCCCAGGATTTCCAGACGGAGTCCCAGGCCGTTATTTTCGTCATACCCACACAAAAAAGACGGACATTGCTTTCCATCCGGCAGAGTCCAGGGAAACGTGATGTATTGCCAGTGGTGAACCAGTTTTTGCGGCGGGCCATTGGTCGGCGGCTCGCTGGCAAATGAATGGCTGAACAGAATCAATATGCCGAGCGCGAAACTAAAGATGAGTTTGAGGTTCATTTTGGCATCCAATAGTCCATCCACGTCTCTTTTACTATGGGCACAAAATCTTTGCCCACCATCGGCACCCGTTCATGAATGCTCTTCGTCCATTGGATTTGACCGCTGGTTCCGCCCGCGCCATATTCCAAATCGTAAAATCCGTCGTAGTTCGTATCCACTTTGAAAGTGTCAACGCCTTGTCCGGTGAATTCCTCGGTTACAACCAACGATCCGGCAGAATTGGTGCTGCTCTTGAATGGAAAAACTGCGTGCCCCATGAATGTCATGCCTGATACTTCCCAATCTATCTTTCCGTCATGATTGCGGTCGCGATAATACTTCCCGCGTTGCACCCAGGTGTCAGGCGGAAGGATGTTGAGTTTTACTCCATCGCTCCAAAAAGTTGTCTCACTGCCGATGGGCGTGAACCCCATTTGAAAAGTGGGCGATTGATCGGAAATCGGCTGGGGAATCAGCATCTCCAATTCGTTCGTGTATGCGCCACCGGGTGGGATGGTCAAATCATAGGTGTTGTTTTTTCCGCAATCCCAGCCCACCCAAGAAATGTTTGTGTTGCTGCTTTTCCATTCTTCATCCCAACTGCAACCCCACACGCGCACAATTTGATTGGTCGCGGTCGGATTTTCGACGCGCAGCCCGACTTTGAATTGTTCTTTGACGCGCACCTCGTTTTTGGAAGGGACGATGACCACGCGAAGCCTCGGTGGCGTCTTGTTGGTGTCAGTGCCAGCGTGAGATGACACGCCGCCAAAACCAAGAATGATGACGGCCAATAATATATGGATGTGATTTTTCAGAACTGTTTTCATAGCGGCATAGATGATTCGTTCATTTGAATGAATTGGGAACTTTGCTGAAATCAATCGCCTTTTTAAACGGTTCTGGAAGCTCCTTACTCTGGCGCGTATAGGTCGCGAGCCGAAAACCCTCCTCACGCGGCTTGAGAGTTTGCGCATCTGGATCGTAAATCAAAGTTACTTGGTTGGCGTTGCCCGAGTGATCGTCGCGAAGGCTTATGGTAAGAAGGTGATTTTTGGCGTCGTATGTAGTGATGCCAGCCCCGCCGATTTCCGCGCCCATAAAACATAATCCGTCCGCCCGAAGTTCAATGAATGCGCGACCATCTTGAGATCGCCAATCTCCGACGATTTCGGAAGGGAGCGCAGAATGTGGAGGAAACACCCTGACCGCATCCAATAACGGGTCAACCTGCCCGGACACGGGGGCAAATCTTGAAGCCCCATCCCGCACCAAATACAATAAAAACTGGTTTGTGTCCGTTGGCGTCAAATTCAAAAAGCAGGGGCCATTGGCCGGCCTCCCCCATTCGGTTTCAAAACGATAGTAATGCAAGACAACCGTGCGCGTTGCGGCGTCTCCTTTGAGAACCTTGGAAACCGCAAAAGTCGCTTCAACCCCACGAAACTTTGAGCCCGGCCAAAGCACCGAATTCGTCTCATCCAAATCCTGCACTTTGGTGATTGTGCCGACCACAATCAAATCGGACGCCTCCCGCATTTTGGCCTCTGACCACGAAAAGACTCCGCGAGCCGGTGCGGACACAGCGACCAGCAGCAACAAGATGATGGGGAATGATTTTTTCATTATTTGTGACGTGGCCTAAACGGCGGTTGGCTTCAGAGACTTGTTGGCATGCTGAATCGTCATCTCAAGATCTAATTCCATAGTCCGGTTCTGTCTTGCCGCCAAAATCAACTGTCATGCACTTCAATTCCGGCGGTGTGTTCGTGTCGTAAAATGTAAAAGACCATCTGGGCGCACCAAAATCCATGGTGATGCTCGCTCCGACACAATGAAACCGATTGGTGTCCGAACCAAGCGCAGTGACCGCAAGCTGATATGCTACTGGCAAAGAAAGTGTCGGTGGCTTCGAGTTGTCATAGTGTGTCAAGGCAGGCATTGCTGCTCGTATCAGCAGAATCGAACCAAACGCCAACAACAACAAGAGCAAAAGGTTTAGTAGTTTCATAAAGTGTAATGCCGGTTGAATTGTCATATCAATAAACGGGTGGAAGACCATCACATACTCTGTCGGCATCTACTGTCTTCAAAACTCCATTCGTGTTGTAAAAGCTAAATCTCCACCATCCCGGTCTTTGCCACTGCGCTTCTGTGCAGTGGAATGTATTGGTGGCTGAACCAAGTGCAGTCATAGCCTGCCTGTAAGCCTCAGGCAGCGGCACGGTGGGGGCAATCTTCGGGTCGTTAAACCATATGGCAGCAAATGCAACACTGGACACGATGGTCAACATAGAAAAAATGATGATGGAACGTTTCATAATGGTAAAACCGCCTAAACATCGTGTTCAATCTACAATAATCCATTCTAAATACGGCTTGGAAATCTTGCTAACGGTGTCGGTCGGACGCTCCTCAAGCACATTCTGCTTCGGATCGGAAGGGGCAAAATCAACATCAACCTTGATGATTGGACAACTGCGATAAACAAAAGTCCGCTGCTTGACGGTCGAGAAGCCTCCCTCGATGGTGAATACCTTTAAAAGGTCTGCGCGCGTCATGCCAGGCTTAATCTTCTCACACTCCTTCAAGATGTCGGAAACCTGTTGTGTGAGATTTTTATCAACGCTGCCATCGGCGAAGGACGGCGTGCCGAACGAGCACAGAATTAACGTGGCTGTGATGAATGTTAGAAATTTTTTCATTTTCATATTCGTTTGACGGAGATTGTCACGCGTTGCTCCAAGTTTTTTACATTTATTTAAAGGCTCGCGGTTTGTCGAACATCCATATCACATCAAAGGGCTTTATCTCAAAATCCGGCTTCTCGGACGGTTTAACAAAAATGTAAGGACTCATCCAAAGCACTGGTCGCATCACTATCACATAAACCGGCGTGGCCTTGAAGGGTGTCTGGTCAATGACCTCGCGAAGGCTGATGCCCTTGTGATAATGGACAATACAGGTGTAATCACCGGAAATATTATGGGTCACAAAAAGCCGCTCGTCTTTGGGAACTGAATTGGTGGCATTATGACTCTCAACCCATGCTCGCTCGCCCGAATATGCCGGGGTGTCAGCAAATGCTGAAACACAAAGCAGGAACCCCCCAAAAATGCGGTCAGTTTTTTCATTTTTATACTCGTTTGACGGAGAATGTCACGCGTTGCTCCCAAGTTTTTAAACATTTCTTTTCTCGCGACTGCAGCGCCCCAAGGATGGGGTTGTGGTGAAGTTGCCGCAGGTGTTTTGCAACCATGGGGATTTTTAAGGCTAAAGGCCGCCAGTCAAGGGAGTGCTGGCAGCGCGTTGATCTCAATTTGATTGGTGGTGTCCACCGTAGCGGTTCCTGCGATGCGCGAGTTGGCGAAAAATGCCACGTTCTGCGCCTGCGACCTTCCAACACCGGCGGTGGAATTGTTCGCCGTTGCGACGGCCCGCGGATTATCCTGGCCGCCCGCCAGCGGGATCAAATTACCGGTGAACACCACGTTTTGTTTCGAGGTGCGGTTCTGGCCGGAGACACGGAAGTAAAAATTATTTCCCGCCGCATTTTCATTTTTTGCCCCGATGAAAATCCGATTTTGCGCATTTTGCGCCGTGGGCAGCTCAACCACCGTTGCCGGGATTTGCGAAACCGGGCTGTTGGTCTGGAGCGAACCCTCATAAACCGAGCCGTCGGCGTCTACCACGGTCACGTTGCTGCCGTTCTGCTGCAACTCAAAAGACATCAGCACCGGCGCGGTATTGGCGACAGCGTTCCGATACTTTTGCGAATTGCTGTTCAAGCGCAGCACTTCAGACTTGGCTCGGTCTGCGTCCTTAAAAAGCGGTTTTGCTTTTGCCGCTGCGGGTGCCGCTGTGGCCGCATAAAAATCCTTTTTATCCAAGGCAAAATTATTTCCAGCGCCACCGCCAACCGAACCGCTCACACTGTTCAACGCCAAGGCTCCAGCGGAAACCGCCGGCGCGGCAGCCGAATCCGAACGGTCGGACGATAACGTGTCAATCGGCTGACGCGTCCCGGCAATTTCGCGCCGAGTGCTGGGTATCTCCGTCGGCGCGGCAGGTGCTTTCAACGTGCGCAGATCCGAATCATCAAATTGTTTCTGACTCATCAGCTGCACCGAGCCGTCGGCCAGCAACACCGCGCGACCCTTTTTGTCCTCCGGCGAATACGCCAGCACCGCGTTGCTTGAAAGTGAATCCAATTTTTCCCCGCCGACGGCGAAGACGAATTGCATGCCGCTGACCGGGTCGGTCAAAACTTTTTCGGAAAGCAGATGATTGTTGGTCAATTCATCCAATGTGGCCGGCAACCGGCCGCTGTTATCAATGGCGGCGATTTGTGCCGCCACGCTGATTTGCCTGAGATTCAACAGTGCGGAGGCACTTTGCGCTTTCATCTTGGTCCTGCTCAAGTTTGTCACGGTCAACCATCCAAAAAAGAAAAGGATCAATACAAACACAGTCAAAAACGCCCATTGCTGCCAAAAAAATTTCCACAGCGAAACCGATTCTTCTTCCAGCGGCCCGGTGAACTGCTTGTCCACTTCCGCCTGCAAACGCCGCCGCGTCGCCGGATTGAGCATGAACGCATCGCTGGCGTCCGCCTTGCGTTTCTTCGCATAAGCGCGCAGCAGTTTTTCGATTTTGCGTTCCGGTTCCATGCGTTCGTCAGTGGGTTGGACGGGAAAAATCCGGATTTTCCCGCAAAAATATTTTTCGCGCGATTTCCTCAAGCCGGTCGAGGCATTTGCTCAAGCGCGAACTGACCGTTTTCGGATTCAGCTTCAACGTCGCGCTCAACTCCTCATAACTCAAGTCGCCAAAATAGCGCAGCTCCACGATTTCGCGGCAGGGCTCGCCCAGTTGGACGAGCGATTCGCGCACCAGCCCGGCGGATTCGGCGTTCATCAGAAATTCATCCGGCTCCGGCGCATCCGTCGGCGGATCGGGCGTCCGGCCGGTCTCCGGATTTTCTGCGTGCAAAGAAATAGTCGTTTGTCCACCGCCGCGCTTGCCGGCGTTGCGTTTCTCGCGGAAGTCGCGCGCCTTGTTGGCGGCGATACGGAAAATCCACGTCTGCAACCGGCTTTCCCCCTGAAATGAATCAAGGTTTTTGATGACGGAGAGAAAAACTTCCTGACAGATTTCCTCGGCGTCCTCGAGCGTGAAATCGGAGGCCAGCTGGAAAATGAAGCGGCCGGCCGCCGCGTAGTGGGCGTCGAACAAATTGTTCCAAGCCGCCGCGTCGCCGCGCCGGCAGCGTGCCAGCAGTTCGTCTTCCGAATCCATGCGGCTTTGACTTTATTTCGTGGCGATGCGTTTGAAAAGTTTCTTCGCGGGAGCATTTTTGCAGGACTTCCGTCTGACTGGGTATGAAAACGATCATCGCCATCTTGTTCGCCAGTCCGGCGGCGACCATCGCTTCGGTCACCGCGCAGGCGAATGCGGGAACCGCCATGAGACGAAACTTTAAGAAATCCACCAAAGCGTGACACTGGCGCGAATCGCCGTTCCGAGGATATGGCGCAACTGCGCTGGTCAACGATACTACGGGTCGGCTCGAACACCATCGCTCGCCGCTTCCGTTCCTCGTTGACAATGCTCGTTGCGCCAGGAAGGGGACGGCTGGTTAGGAATTCGCGCCGGGGTTCTGACCAGTGAGGGAAATGTTCATCCAATCATGAGGCAGTCATTGGCGGTGTCAGCCATGAGGCAGCCTGTCGCGCTTCCGTTTTGTAGGAGCGCCACGGCCACGGCATCGCCCACAAGTTTTTCCGTGGCGTCCCGCATCGGGCGCGCTCCAAGCTTGGGATGAAAACCTTTTCGCACCAGAAACGGCAAAACCGTTTTGTCCAATTCAAGTTTGTGGCCGCGCGAGGTGAGAAACTCCACTTCCCGCGACAAAAACTTTTCGGCAATCTCCAACTGGTGTTCGTAGCTCAATCGGTTGAACACGAGCTTCTCGTTGATGCGCGCGAATATTTCCGGGCGCAGGGCTTGCTGGGCGCGGGATAGAACATGGCGTTCCAAAGTCGCCTCATTGGAATGTTGCAGACTCATCAATTCGGCGGAGCCGATGTTGGAAGTCAGCCAAATGTAAAACCCGCTGAAGTCCAAGGTCTGTCCCGTCGCCACCGTGATGCGGGCCGCGTCGAGCAATTGCAGCATGATGTCCAGCACGCGCGGATGCGCTTTTTCCGCCTCATCAAATAACAACGATCCTTCAGCAGCACGTTCGCGCATCGCCCCTAGATAACCTGTCTCGCCCAATTTAGCTCCGAGCAGCAGGCCTAGGGATTCCTGCGTTTGAAATTCCGACATGTCGAAACGGAATAATTTTTCCGCGCCGAAAATTTGCCGGGTCAGCACCACGACCGTTTCCGTTTTGCCCACGCCCGTTGGCCCGAGCAGCAGAAAACTTCCGCGCGGACGGCCGGGTTTGGTGAGGCCGAATTCGCCCCGTTGCACCACCGAAACCACGCGCGGCAGCACTTGGTTTTGTCCGCGAATTTCGGCGTGGAGAATCTGGCCGAGGCCGCGCAGACGCCCGATTTTTTCAGTTTGGCAGGTTGTCGTAATCATGCTGCCAGCCTGCCAGAAAGATTTTTTTATTTTGTGCAATCATTGCACAAAAAGGTTTTTGAAAGTTGCTAGAAATGGTCGCGTGATTGGCGGCGTGTGCCGCCGGACAAAACAAACAACCAAAATACGCACCAAAAAAAATATGAAGCAAAGCCTCCGATTCCTGAACCGTCACCGCCCGCTCCTCACCATGGCCGCCCTGTTCGTCCTCAACACCGTCCCCGCTTTCGCCCAAAGCACGACGTTCAACTCCACTGACCTGAAAACCGGCATCAGCAACAGTCTCGCCGTCATCATGATGTTCGGCTTTGTCCTTGGCATCGCCGCCGTCATCTACGGCGGCTTTGCCATCCGGCGCGGCGACGTGGACCAGGGCAAGATGTCCATCATCGGCGGCGCGATCATCGCGGCGGCACCGGCGGCGGTGTTCGCGTTTTACAAAATCTTCGGGCTGGACACCAGCAGCGCCGTCGGCGTCGGCAACTTCTAAGCAGGGGGTGCCTGCACCCAATTGCCTTCGGCCAAAACTACCATGAACACTAAAAGCGAACTTCGCCTGACCGACACCAATGCCGCGTCCGACTCCCAAGGCCGCACCTGGGGCTTGGAAGGCGGACTTTTCTGGTGGTTGATCGGCGGTATCGGCGCGGGCATCACGTTGTTCTTCGTGCTGCTCGTCGTTGTCGGTTCGTCGCTCACCACGTCCTTCCTTGTGGCGCTCATACCGGTGCTGGTCTGCCTCGCTTACATCTTCGGATTGCGGCAGGGCAAACCACCCGGCTATGACCGCGACATTTTTGAAAACCTGACCACCGGGCGCGGCTTCAGTCCCCAGACCAATAACCATTGCAATCATCCGCTTCTATGAGTCTCAAAAAGAAATTCCCTCCACTGTCATCCAGGCCGTTCACCGGCTCGGTCGAATTGATCCCAACGGAATCCGCCTGCGTCGAATTCATTGACGCCGACCGGCTCTGGGGTTTTCCCCGGCAGCACCTTGAATCCTTCCTGTTGGAGGAAAATCCCCGGCACGAAAACAAACGCACTTCGCCGCCGCAGCAGTTGC
>Ga0302280_1001962_pt1 | contig 16319 bp, 9 predicted proteins | sample III_Fen_E1_1_FD_198771 | JGI IMG/M metagenome (GOLD analysis project Ga0302280, IMG submission 198771) | Peat permafrost microbial communities from Stordalen Mire near Abisko, Sweden - III_Fen_E1_1 | ecosystem: Environmental > Terrestrial > Soil > Wetlands > Permafrost | place: Sweden: Abisko... | reverse complement strand
AAAAGCTTTCCGCCTTTTTAAAGAGTATATTTGTAAATGAAGTAATAACAGAATACTATCGATGCTAAAATAGCGAATCCTTTGCATTTATTAAGGGCATTATTGAAGATTTGAATAAATTAAGTGATAAGGAAATCAAGATCATTACCTTTTTTACTTTTGATCTCAACCAGGACGGCTTTATTTGCGAAAATGATATCTATCATTTTCTAGAAAACCTGCCACATAACTCGAAAATATTAGACGACATCAATCTCATTGTATCCTTCTTAAAATGCAATCAGTTGCAAAGTTCAGAAACTAATCTACCTCAATTTCTGCTAAAAACTAGACAAAAAACTGTTTTTAATGCTCTGTCTAACCAATCATCTTTAAGCAGACCGCGAATAAACAAAAAAAAGAAAATAGTGAATAGTTTGTTTACAATAGTAAAGAAAAGCGAAGAATCTGCAAGATAAAAAAGATAGGTGAAAGTCAAATCAAACAGATATAAGATTAATTTTTAAGTTTTTAGCTTCATATTTTCTGATAACATACCCATCCTCATCAGTTAAATTGTCAAATGCTTAACTAACAAAATTTGCATTTTCAAGCCAGTGGAAGAACCACAAAGTTAATTAGAGACAATAACAAGTGATTAGTTTTGTGAAACTCGATCAAAATCATGGATGGATAGGGTTTATAGATCCAAATAAATAGCAAGCAAGGCTCATCATGAGAATGAAAAACTCAACATAAAAATAAGTTGAATATTATATTTATAAAACTATCCTGATACTTTACATTAATGATACTACCATTAACAATAATACTCCTTCGATATTTATTGGAACTTTAAATTGTAAAATTATCTCTAATTAATCGCTATTAATAATAATCAAGCAATGTGCAAGATAATTTTCAGTACGAGATCGCACTCTTAAATATAGCACATATTTAATCTGGACAAGAGTTATTTTATACTTATTAAATTTAGAAATATATTTGGTTGATCAATTTCACACGGATTCGCTTTGTGCTTATTGATGAGCCTCTACTGTCTTTGCTGCTTCCACGATCAATGTATCTTCAGATTTCTCTTTAAGATCACCAGTTTCATCTTTCTGGACTATTTATTATTTTTTTTATTCGACAACAGTTTATTTTGTTTCAGTTTTAATTTCTTGATGGCCTTCCTCCTATTTTTTGGATGTCTCTGCTTTTAACTCAGTCGTGCTTTTCTTCTTAAGATCTGCCACAAGACCCTTTTCTACCTTTTTGCCACCAGCTGCTCCCGCTTTTGGAGTATTTATATTTCCAATTTGTTTCTTTTCAGGAGGTGGTGGTTTTTTGATATTGTTGTTTGATATTATTTTGTTTTCACCCTCCCCACCATTAATTTCTTTTTTCTCATCTTTTTATTTTTGACCATTCTTTTACTGGGCAGCATTTGGATTATTTAAATCTGCTGGCTTAGATTTACCTCCAGTTAAAGCCACATTTGGTCGAGCATGCTTTAATTACTTGGGATTTTTGTTGTCTTGATGAGTAACAGGTTCTAATTCTCTAAAAGATTACCCTTATGAAGACCTGAGGGATTTTGTCCTGTAACTGAGGCTGTTGGTGTACTTATAGGATGTTTTCCATCGTCTATTTTGTTTTATTCATGTTCTTCTTTTGTTTCTTCTTTTCCAATTGGCTTTTTTTTGCCTGCCTCGGTTTGAGGTAATACTTTATGAGCGCCTTTGCCAGATTCGGGACGAGTCGTAGCATCTTGACCTGGTTTCACATCTGAATGTAAAAATATGTACTTGGCTTATGCACGGCCTTGGGCTGGATTGAACTTTGTATTTGAGCTATTTCCTGTTTGAATTTTTGATTGTCAGCTTCAAGAAGGGCAATCCGATCAATAAGTGGCTGAACAGCGAGTTGTATCTTTTCTTAGACAGTCAGCTCCATGATATGATCAAATTAAAATGAATTAAATTCAAAAATAATGAGGTCATCAGAAATCCAAATATTTATCATTATTTTGAAGAGAAAATAAATATTTTATAGAAGGGTATATTTGGTTATTTTGAAATTACAAATCAAATATTGTCCACAAAGATAATTGTTAAAGATAGAATCACTCTTATTCGTATCAAAATCTTTTAACTATCTCATGCTTTAAAACTCTATATTTCTCCTATTTATCGTATCAACAAACATGAAAGAAAATGTAGAAGATGTAGAAAATGTTGACTTGTAGTTATAATTTTAAAGATAAATGCAAATTAACTCAATTAATTGGAGTACAAATGATCTGACATTTGAACAATTAAATCCTTTGGTTTGATATTTAGTTTAATATTTCTGGTAGGTCATTATAGTATGCGCCAAAATAACAGCAGGTTCAAGAAGACAGACACAAAAGAATATAAAGTTGAGAGACTCAAGCCTGATAATGATTAGCCTTACGACTAAATTGATCATCAAAATTAAAACAACAACCGCAAAAAACAGAGAAACAGGAAGCGAACACCAAATTCATTAAAAACAGTCTCCAACATACAAAACAATTAGTCCATTGATTAAAGTGAACATTCAGAAATTATTGATATCCGCCACTCAGATTAATCCACACGCGAGCATATACGACCAGCATTTCTGAAGAGATGGGATGGAGTCTCCAATGAGCTGGAACTCACTCCCTCTGAACTAAATGCAATTAGTCCCATGCTGCAAGTGTATTGGAGAGTTAAATCAAAAAATATGAACGTGATTGTATTCCTTTAATTTGGAAAAATGGAATTTATGGCATTCGAAGATGATGCCATTAAACTCAATGAAATGTTCAAGAAGCGGATCAAAAAGTTTTCTAAATATTTGATGGTTGAGTTTTGGTATAAGTAAATTGAAGGGGCAAAAAAGTAGCTTTTCAATCGAAAAATTCCAGTGCTGATCATGAACTAAATAGATGATCCTTAATATAGGTAGTTAAATGGCTTAGTTCGAAGGTAGGTTGTTGAGGTACAAACACCAGGTCTGCATTTACATATAAAAGACGACTCTTATCGAGAAAGACTAGTTGCTGCTGTGTTTAAAAATGGGAGCAAATTTGCAATTATAGTGTTGGACGGGAATAGCAATCATTTTTATGTGGAGGAAATCAATGACGATGAATATTTGCATTAAATTCGCAGGGTAATCAATCGATACCGGCCAGTGGAGGTGGTTCTCCCCGATAAAAATCATAAGGAAATTGCCCAAATCTTTAAACAAATTTGCAACCCTTACATTGTTGAGTTGAATTTACGTCTAGGATCAGTGTCAGCTGCACTATCAAAATTTTAAAGTTATAACATTTCTCTCCTTTTTAAGAATCTGATTGAAATGCACAAGCGATAAAATCCTGAGTCTGATGAAGAATTTTCTCGATTTCATACTGTGTCAGTTTTGGCTCTAATTTGCCAATATCTTTAAAGTTTATCTCTCTGCTAAAAAATATTTTGTCAAGGATTATTTTAATAGAGCAGTTACCATGAAACTACTGCAAAACCATTTTTTGATTCCCAAGTTTACTAGAATTTATAGATATTTTCTATAAGGAATGAAGATGAAGGATATGCTCAGGCTGGAACTTTAATTGCTTACCTTGACAAGTGTAAAACAGTACAAGGCAAGAAAATGCTGCGTAAGTGGATAGATCAGCCACTCCTAATTTTTTAAGAAATTAAAGAAAGACAGGATGCGATAAAATAACTATTGGAGAACGAGGGTTAGGTATTAAAGTTGCATGAAAAGTTGTCGGCTTATGAGAAATTTGAAATCAGAATCGCAGATATTTACCACTGGGTAATCCGTAATAGTGAAAGGGGAAAATTAACTCTAACCAAACTCATTAATTACTAAAAATAATATGACCAGCGTAAAAATCCAGCGATTGTACGTCTCAAATAAATTGTTTAAATTCTGAAGCTGTTTACAACTTATGAGTAGTTTCTGAAAGAGATTAAAAATTTCAATTTGAAATCTAAATATCTCCAAAAGCAAGTTTAACTCCTCGATTTACCAAATATTCATGTCATGTCGCTTTAATAAATAAGTAAAATTGAAGGATTGCCCTAAATTGGGTACGTGGCTGAAAGTATCATGCGCAAGTTTAGGTTTGATGAGGATACCAACAACTTGGAGCCAGCACCAGGATTGAATTAAATCTTTGATTACTAAAAATAACAAATTTAAGCCATAAATAAAGAATTAAATGAAGAACTTTAAAAATGGAGAAAATATTTCAACAATGAAAAAGTTATATTTATTTCAGTTAGAGCTAAAAACTAGGTACAAGTCCCAAAAGTATCAATCAAGAATAAGGTTCATCCAGATCTCATCTTTTCCTCTTAAGTTAGTTCTTCAATTAGATACACAACTCCAAGAACCTATTAGCTCAGCGAACAGCTTATTGAACACGAGACAATCATTTCACAGACATTTTAACCATTTTTGCAATAAATAGTGCAGCAGTTTTGCAGTTTTAGATATTTATGGGATTTATACGTACAATCGATAGCTAAAATTGATGTCTTAATGTCTTTGGCAGAAGTTTCCAAGAATATGACTACTAAGTGTTTGCCTTAATTTAACGAGAGCAGATTATTTATTAAAAAAGGATGTCACCCTAGTTTACTACAAGTAAAATCAGAAGTCATACCAAATACACTGAGCCTCAATAAAAATGAAAGATTACTACTCTTAACAGGTCCCAATATGGGTGGAAAATCTACCTTGTTGAAACAGACTTGTCTTTTAGCTGTAATGGCTCAAATTGGCTGTTATGTTCCTGCTGAGGAGTATCACTCGATCATATTCGATCAAATTTTCTGTAGAATTGGAGCCTCAGATCGTATATACGAGGGAAAATCAACATTTTATGTCGAACTCGAGTAAACCAAAAGAATCATAAACCAGGCAACTAGTTCAAGTTTGATAATTATAGACGAATTAGGAAGAGGAACCTCGACCTATGATGGCATGGCGATAGCCTAAGCAACAATGGATTATCTTTTAAAATAAGTGGGAGCTTTTACATTATTCAGTACTCACTATTCACAAATAACTAAAAAATTTGAAAATACTTCCGAAGTCAAATTAATGAAAATGTCATCTGAACTGATTGGAGAAGATCTAACTTTTACGTATCAACTTGTTGAAGGAGTGGCTGAAAGATCGTTTGCTGGCAATGTCGGAAAGATGGTCGGTCTTTCCCCTTAAATTTTAAAGCTAGCGGAAAGCAAGAGTGAATAAATGCATCATTAAACCAGAAAAAAGAAACAATTAAGATAGGCCTTTCTTATGGTCCACGGAATGTCTTTTGATCAATAGAAGAGAGATATAAATCATGAAATTTGATCAGTCCTCATTGATAGATATTTTGAAACCAAAATTATATTAGATGTTAGCTTTAATTTTATCACATCAATGAGAAAATCAGAAACTGGGGTGGCTCTTCCAGCAATTCGCACCTATCAAAAAACAACCTCAATCTATAACAAACAAAGAAAGCGAAGTGTTTTTGTGGAAAGGGTTAAACAGGAAATTGGGTAAGAGGGCGAGTATGATGCTATGGATAATAGTAGACTGGGTTAAGAGCAGCGAAAACTTAAGCAATTATTACGCTAATTTAACGACCAGTCACATCTTATTCTTGCAAACTTCATAGAAGCCCCACCTCGCCCAACTCAGTCAAAATCATTTACAACTTCAGTAGCTGAACTGAAAGTACGAGAAAAGTAAATCACAAATAAAGATAAAATAATTGATCAATGTGATTGGTAATTAAAGCAGTTGCAAGCCCGTTGCTAAAATTTAAAGTATATTACCAGAGAAGAAATGCAGAAGCAAATCGATCATATTCTTTCTGAGATGGAGAGCCTGCGCTTGGAAAATAAGGAATTGACGAGAGGAGTCACTTTAAATGGACTCAATATCTGTCGGGGAGAAAATTTTAATAAAATAAAAGAAATGGAGTATGAAAAATTACAGCTATAGAATAAAAAAGTTCAGCTGAAACAGGGCACAGATGATGTTGAGAAGGAAATTATAACTTTGCAGGAGAATATCACTAAGATTGAAAAGGAAATGAGCTAAACATAAGTTAATTATAAACAGGCATTAGCAAATTAAACTTAAGTAGCCATCTCATAAAAATTAAAAGAAGACTACAGATAAAAAAAGAAAGCTTACGAAACAATGAAGCAAAAATATGATCTGCTTAATGCTGGATTAAAACAAAGATATTTAAATAAGCTTCGATAATTAGAGTAAGTCAATAATATCAGTAAGAAAAATAGAGATGATCTTACAAAAACATAAGAATTGGTTGACAAAAGTAAGAAGTAGATGATCGTTCTTTAGCATCAACTGTCTGCATTAAAGCAAAAAGGAATCACTATGCAGTTGCTATCAAGTCGTGATAAACCTTGAATTTTTAATTTTTAATTCAGTTGAAAATCGTGTTTTTTGTTGTGTTTCTTCATATACTTCGTCTTCCAATTAAATTAAATAGGTGTTGAGTTAATCATATTTAAATCAGTCAATCCATCTTCATTACATAGATATAGGAATCAGTTAATAATATATTGAAGTCCAAATATGTAGATAAGGATATATATTGATATCAAATTCTATGATAATATTTATTAAGTCAACTTATGCGGTACTTTATTATTTTTTGATTTGGAGTAGAAAGATCTTAATGTTAATTGTATTCATTATAGCTTCGAAGGAGTTTATAATTCATAATTTCAAAGTCAGTTTAATGAATTTTAGTCCATTTTAATTTTTTGATTGATTTAATTATGCTTTTATTCCCCGCAGAATTATATTTTTCCTTATATTGTATTAAGCCATATACTTTTTCTAAAAGTCCCCCTTTGTAGATACTCATATCCCAGACCCATTTCATCATATCAAGTATAAAAACTTTAAAGAAAAGTGAATATGTTTTCTTTATTTGATTTAATTTTAGCTCCTTAAGTTCATTGAACTTTTGGTAATATAAATATAATTAATTGATGAAATAAATCATCAGAGAAACAAAATTTATGGGAGTAGTTTCAAAAGTAGTTGTCATCCGCAAAGAAGAGATTAAGGTGCAGAGAGTAAAATCATTTCAAGACATGTTTAAGATGAACATCAATTTAAAAGAATTAAAAAAAGCGGCGCTTGTTGGAGACTTTCTTGTGGCTGAAGTCAATCCAATAATTCAATGATCATTTTATGATATTTATATTGACTCTACATTAATTTATCACTTTAAAAGCCATTAAAATCGAACTTTTACTAAAATCAACTAAATGTATAAGATAATAAACTAAAATGAATAGAAAAACACAGTAATAATTTAATAAGCATTTAGAAAGGAATATTTTTATGAAAAGTGCCATAGTGAATGAAACTCCAACTATTTTAAAAAAATATCCCAGCTTTTAAAACTCAATTATAAAAAAGATAAAAAGATAATTTATGATTTTAATAAATTAAATACCAAACGTGAAATTTGTTCATTTAATTACTATTGCCAATAAATGATAGTATCTGCCTGGGACTATCTTTTATTAATTATTTCTTGGCATTTAATAATTTATGAAAACGTTTAATTATACAACAATAACTCAATCAGATATTCAAACTCTAAATTATTAACTTCAATGAAATAATGTTAATAAATTATTATCATAGCTAATTTCTACGATAAAAGTATAAATCTTATTTGTCTATGAAAGAAAGACAATACATCTCCGCTAATAAATTAAAAGAAAATTATAGATTTACTGATATTTTTATTTACTAACTCACAACAAAGAAAAAATTGTTAAAAATAGTTTGGAGATGATTTTCCCATTTGCTATTTCTTTACATTAAAATTTAAAATCGTTTTTGCCATAAGATAGTATCAAAAACATTATTTTTCTATTGCAATGAATAATTTTAACAGAAGCATGGAAACTTTAATTTGGTTGATTTTATTTATTTTCATTCAAATTAGAGTGTTTGACCATTTTATATTAATAAAAGTAAAAATATATGTGAGTTCCTTGATGATTTAATCAAATATATAATTTTAATGAGTTTATCAATGCTCATAAATACAAAATATCGATAGTAAGTATCATTTTTATTTAAGAGAATAGACACAACTTTTATTAAAATTCTTAACTTATGGAATGATATGACTGATAAATAATTTTAATATTCATCATGCAAGCCATATAATAATCACCCAAGTCTTCTATCATCTCAGGTTCAGCGCGCCAATTCAGAGAGCTTATTAATTCTTTGAGACAACAACAAATTAATTGCAAAGCAGGAGAAACAGAAAATACCGTAAAGTTGCCAGAAAGAAAAGAAGCAGAAGATAGGATCACACTTTCGCATATGAATAATTTTGTATAAAGGGGGGAAGAAGATAAAGGATTGCAGCTAAAGACTAAAATGATAGTTGGAGGAAGGGATTCCTTAAAAAAGAGGCCACTTCATTTTGATAATAATCCTGAAGTCATTACTGTGCCTACAAAGGAGGTTTCTCTCCAGATTATTTCAGAAAAATCTCATGAGATGATGGCTCACTCAAGAGTATCTCCTACTAAGAATGCATCCACTCAATGTGAGATGTTGGCTCGTTAATTGAGTAGTTCTATTTTATCTCCCTCTCCCGTCTCTCCCATTAGAGCGGGTCAGATTATAAAGCAACGCCTTTCCAATCAGCCTTAAATATTACCTTTAAGTTCTTTTGGAATGCCTAATATTCATAATCTCGAAGACAGTCTTGTGATGGAATATTTTTCTAAATAAAAGATGCTAATTCCCTCTTCCTAACCATCAGAAATATTTTCCTTTTTCACTAATCTATGCTTAGCCTGTAATATTGTCATTTATTCACCTACCATTAAAAAATTTAAAAACTGTGTCTATTTTGGTCATCCAATTAGTTCATAAACTTATGAGGGTTTTCTTTTTTTTTATGACAATAAAATATATTATGGCGAATTTAAAGATGGACTGAGACATGGAATGGGAGTCGAGATTCACTTGGCTGAGGCCACTAAATTTAAGGGATAGTTTAGAGAAGGTCGCAAATCTGGTAAATTTTTTATAGAAAAACCAACTTAAAAATATATAGGGTTTATCTAAAATGGAGTATATCAGGGAGAAGGCAAACTCACAACAGAAGATTGTATTTACGAGGGATGCTTCGATCATGGTCTTAAAAATGGATATGGCGAAGAAATTTATCCTAAAACTGGAGTTAAGATTACAGGACACTTTCATAATGGCGTGCTAGAAAAGACAAAGCAAGCTAAATCTATACCATAAATAAGAGGTAAAAATAAATTACGAGCCTACTCTGGAGAGAAAGATCTCGAGATTGAAAGACTGGGCATGGTCCGTCGAAAATCTTTGGAAAAGCATAACCAAAGAATGAATCAAATACGAGAGAAGAGTTTATATGAGATTCAATTAGGAAGGGACGATTATATAGAACCTCAGCAAAAACCAAGAAATTTTAAAGCTAATGATAAATTGGAAGTATATCGGCAACCTCTCCAGAAACTGCCTCGTATCTGTCAAGATTTTGAGTGCTCTTTTGACACTTCTCATAACATGGATTCTATTAGCAATCGTTCGCGCTGCCCTCCATATCAACATCGGCAACAGCAGCACCAGCAAAATTTTCTGTAACGCGTGGAGACTGGTCAGTTCTAATAGCCTTTGCCGACCCCTTGTTTAACAGTCTTGCGAGGACGTCGTTGATTTCATAATAATCTATAATTTTACGAGTAAAACTAATAAAGTATTTCACTCCCTACTAATTTTCAATTATTATGCTATTTATATAATGGCCAGCGAAGGACAGTAAAAATAACACCTCAAGATCACTAAAAGCTTTATCTCTGGAGGGATTGCTGGAGCAGTCAATAAAACCTTCATTGCGCCTGTATAACGCGTTAAGTATCTCTTTGTAGTAAAATCGTCACTAAACAGACTAGCAATCGCGCCTTTACTTATCGACAATTCTGTGAAGATTTCGTTCTTATCGTAAAGACGCACGGACTACGTAATCTTTGGAGAGGCAACTCCATGAATATTTGCAGGATGTTTCCACATGCAGCTATTGTAAATATTTACAAATTTAGGATTTCGCTGTTTTTGATTTTATGCGTGGACACTTTTATCACAAAGATGGTTCAATTAAGCAAAATATTATACTCTTCCTATGTGGATCTGTGGCTGGAATATGTGCACTCACAGCAACTGATCCCCTTTAGTTTGTCAGGATTCGTTTAGCAATGGAAAGAACGATATTCACTTACTCAAACAGTTCAAATGCTTTTTCTCTTATATACCGGCGGTAAGGTTTTCTAGGTTTTTACAAAGGCTACGGAGCTGCAGTGATGGGTGTCATGATATATCAGGGTATAGCTTTTTCTTTGTTTACCAAAGCAAAAGAAAGAATGAAGCTACTTAACCCAAGTAGCTACAAAAAATGGTATGTTGATTTTGGACTTGGAGCACTCAGCGCAGTGGGCCAAATTGTTGCTTATCCTCTCGATATTCTTAGAAAACGTATGCAGGGACAGGTCCTGCTCATAGAGAAGGGTTAATTAGCAAATAAGCAAAATTACAGTTAACTTATCAAAGAGATTTACAGATCATAGCGTGGAGTGAGAGGTTTTTACAAAGGAGTAACTCTGAATTTGGTCAAAGCCCCTCTTGCTTCAGCTTCAGCTTGGACCATTAAAAATTTTCTCAACAGAAGACTTAATAAATTTTATGATTTATGATACTTATAACGTCGTTAGTATTCAATAATATGCAGACCCTCACTTGTCTTGAGAATATTATAATGGCTATTTAAGTTTACATTAAATCATTATTCTTTTACTTTCTTTTTAGGATTGCGACGTTCATACTCATCCTTTTATATATACTTGTCTTTCAGAACATAACCTGATTTTTTGTCTGAGGGAGGTTTGCATATTTCAGTCATCATTTGCTTGATTCGATTTTCTGCAATCCGATAGCCTCTTGTTGAGAGGAAAGCTCGAGCTTATTTTAACTTCACATAACGATTTTCTTAGTCATGAAGAAAATGAATAAGCTCAGCCGTAATATTCCCTTTGTCATAATCCGAGGGTTAAATGCATTTTGAATCACTCTCAGATTCTTTTTATTAATGAGAATCGGCTAGCTATAACACTCGAAATTCCAAATCTTAGTCAGGATAGAATTAGGACTATGATTGTTCAATAGATTAGAGATTACTCTGTGGTTTGGAGGCCAGTTTTATTGTAGTTTGCATCTTATATTATGCTTTGACACTGAGCTGAATCACTGCATCACCTGTGCCTTCAGTAAATTTATATGGATAAATAAGATTTTTAGGCCTGAGAAAATCGTCAACTTGAATACTGAAAGGGGCTGCTGATGTACCAGCCTTCGGTATAAACTTGAAGATATGGTTATGAGTTATTTTCTTTGATTCCTTAATATTAGAAAATTAACATCAGCGAACTCTTAGATATGGAACTCACAAATATAATCTGTGAGATTGCTGGGAAGCTTGTTTTTATCGATGGAGCCAAAGAGGAGCTTTTTGCTGTAGTCTGGCTACATATTATAATTATGACTCTATTGCGAGTATAAACTTTTATAAGGTACTACAAAACTTTTAATTTTTTAGATAGTCTTGATTATTCAAAATCTATGCTAATAAGATGATTATTTAAATCTTTAAATCCAAAAATAATAATAAATGATTTTGGTCAAGTTGACTTTATTTGCACTTTCTTCATATTCAACTTGTCTAACTCGTCTAACTTTAACTTAATTTATGGAATTAACCTCATTTATTATAATTTAAGGAGTTTTCCATCCATTTTTCTATGTTTCTAAAGTAAAGATTTTAGTTATCCTCTCAATTTTTATATTCTTTTTATTTTTTCTTCTTTTATCACTTCAATATCAACCTACTTATCCTGAGATGGTTATTTACTCGTGTCTAATTATTCACACGTATCTTCTCCTGGTTCGACAAAATATTTAGAAACTTATGATCGTATAATTGGCATTGAAAACATAGTCTCTATTAAATATACTTTTTCTTTTCCTTTTTAAAGCTTGTATAATGCTTGTCCACTTTCTGATCTTGTTGGCCATATACCAACCCCTCCTTCTTTGAGCTTACCAATGAGGCGATCATTGATATTTTCATCGAAATAATAACCTCCAATAATAGCATCATAATTATTTGAGCCATCAGCCTCCAAAAATTTCCCAAGATCACTGACTTAAAAATCTATTTTATTCGTTCCCAATATTTATATTTCTTTTTTTAAATTCAAACAATATTAAATTGCCTGGTCATTAATATCAATCCCCTTTATCTTGTATTCACTAAAGCATTTCTTCTCCAAAATTGCAGCAATTAAAAAAGAGAGATATCCATGGCCAGTTCCTATCTACAAAATTTTCATATTATTCTTCCAATATTTACCTAAGTTGCTTATAATGACTGAATGGGTAAATATATCAGTCATACTTTCGCCTTTGGAAATTGGGTAAGGCTTATTTTCATAAGGTCGCGATGTCTTGGTAAAGAGCTGTCTATTTAACTGTTTAAATGCGTATATTTATGCATCTTATTGAATGAGTTGACTCTTGACTAAATTGTCTATAAGTTCTTCATGTGTTTTTCCTCTGATGCTAACTGAAAGAGACATTGTGGCCAACAGAGATGGTGAAATTCCATCATAAACGCTTATTTTATTAAGGGATTTTCGAATCAACCTTTGTAGCATTCAACAACTAAAATTAAATTGGATTTATAACATTTTGATTAGAACATAAAATTGAAATTTCTATAAAAATTATCTTAACAATTAACCTACTTTTATTAATAAATTTCACAATTAATGATCACAAATAAATAGAATTTCTTTTTTGACATTAACTTTATAATTTTAAGAGAAGTAAAAATGCTCAAAACAAAATAGGCAGATTGGCTGAATAGATTATATTTGGCCAATCCTTCAGAAGCTTGCGAAATGATGGCTGATCAAAATTGTTTAAAACACATTCTACTTCCCAAAAATATGCTTATACTTTTCAGGTATATCTAAAACCTTCCATCCCTCGATTCTTCAGCTGTTCTACGTACCTTTCTCCTGATAATGCAACTCAGCAGATTTCATTCTTCACATTTCCGTTAAGTTTTTTCAAATACAAATTTCAATTCTCTTACGCTTAACCCCAAGCTTTCTAAATAAGACGAAACATACTTTTATGGTATCGTTCATAAAGTTGCATAACATATTCAATTTTGTTGTACAAAAGTAGAGATAGCTCCTCAACTTGAATTGCTGACCTAAGGGATATTCTTTTTAACACATGGCTGCAAAAACAAAAATTTAATGATTTATGGTCAATTTTTTGAGTCAATCATTTAGTAAATGTGTTTGTAATTTTGGGAGATGCTTCAAGAATAGATGATGGGAATGGAAGAAATGTAGGAGGCAGATTTCATGTAGTTTTATAAAAAATACAGTTCCTTTTGTAGCTCAAGAAGAAAAATCCCAAAGATTAGTAACAAAAACTTAAAAAATATTTAAATTAGTCGGGAAACAAATTAAAAAATTTAATCTATATTGAAGCAATACAAAGATAAAGAAACTGAACTCAAGAATAAAGAATTAACTCTTAAACCCAGAAGTGGTGTGGCCAAAATTTTAGCACTAATGGAAGATTTCGATCAAGATGATGAATGAGGCATTGATATCAGTTTTGTAATTTTATATAAATTATTACTCGCAAATAGAAATTTTATTATTTGAAATTACTAAAATATAATTTAAACAAAAAAGTATTTTATAACGAAATAATAATCACTACCTTCATTATTATAGTTTTATAATCGTTTTAATCTTATTGCGCTTTTTTAATTTTTTACCTTCCACGGGATTAGTAACTTATGGTGAAGTTTTACTTGTTGATCGCTATTTAATCGTAGATTCATTTCTTGGTTTTGATCTTCTCAAGAGAAATTATAACAATTTGCTTGGTGGCTCAGATTATTGTTCTTGTTTCACATCATTACTATTATCTTGTTTAGAATCACTATCATCTTTACCAAAAACAGTTTCTGTAATCTCATTTCGATTTTCACATGTTTAATCGTCATGTCTTTTACCTTCGATCTATTTAATTAATCGTTTATTACTAATCTTTTCTGGTTTTTAATGATTTTATATTTTAACTTATTTAGTAGCAGTAGATTTTTTGGGAATTGAAATTGTATCAGAGACAGAATTTTTTAAACACTCTTTCTCCCCTTTACTCTCAACTTTACCTTCTTAATATTTCAAGCATTATTGATGCATTTGCCTTGTAATTCGATTTTATTCTTTGTGTTACTTCTTAACTTTCTTTACCTGCCTTTTGGAATGTCTTTTCTTATTTAGATTGACTGGATAGTTAAGGATAACTTATGGCAACCATTCGATTTGTTCCTTATCAATTTATTTCTGTCGCAGTTTACCTTTATAGCTTCTCTCCAATCTGAATCTCTATAATTCTGAAATATCTTCATAATCAGGGATATATTCACTGGATGAACATTGTTAATCTGCTATATTATACACAATAAGAGCTTACTCTGCTTTCTTCATTTTTACGCTTTATAATTCTTTTATCTTGCCTACATAAATATAAACATAAAAAAAGAACAAATTTATATGTTATCATTACATTTGCCCCTCTATCCTTTCTAAAACTTAGAACAGATTTGCTGATAATCAAAACAATAAATCAGTCACACTAATGTAATAATAAGCATGGGAGTATGCTAATTAGTTATATATAAATCAATGGATATAGCTTTTGTTTAGAAGCGAACGATATATTTGAGTATCCGGATTGTGAAACATCAACTCAAATTTATTTCTTTAATTAATTATCCTTAAGCTTGATGATCTTTTCGATTTTACAACGTTTTTTATTTTGGGTAAGCACAAAGGCTCCTCCTTATGTTTTGATATTTATTTCATTGAATGGATGAATGGAAGTTATTATCTCTTTTTGGTTTTCTTTTCTTTCAGATTGAATTACAACATATCAGCATGCTTTCCAATTTTAGTGTAGGAACATACTGCTTTGAATTAATTTGCTTCATTAAGATTTGATAATTGATGTACAACAATAAAATTTCCCAAATTGAAAAAGACATGGTCAAATCGAAAGTGTGCAAATTCAATTGCTTCTTCCTTGCTATTTTCTATCAGGATGAGTGGATAGACTTTCAAATAATTTTATTACAAGCATTGCGTTTCTAATTTCCAAATCAATATTTGGCCTATTGAATATCCAGTAATTAAATATTGCTGGTTTTGTGAGTAAGAAATAGCTGTAATAATTGGATCACCAACAAATCCTGGATTATAGTGATCTTCTCGATAGCAAACGCATTTATTATCTATCGAAGAAACTTTAAAATAAAATAAATTAAAAGTAGCTTGATTTACAACAGCAAAAATAGATTCATTTACTCGTTAAATCCACCCTTCACCCATTTGAAGCCTAAATTGTTCATGAGGAAGAATATGAGAAGTTATTTAAACTATGTAGCCTTTTTTAATTTTTGTTGATCCGTATAGTATTATACCTCTATTTGGATCAGGATCGCTGATTGGCAGTACTTCAATGAGCCAATTAATAGAGGCATCAAATTATTTAATTCTAAATATTATTTTAGAAGGGTTACTTAACGGCACAATAAGCAATTCACCTGTAGATGTGCTTAAGCACAGCGGCTATAATTCACAATAGCTTCTCTGATTTGAAAGATGTTATTTCTCCACCATTTCAGAATCAAATTCGATTGGTAATGTTTTCTTGCAAAAGATAAAACAAGTTATCACATATCTATGCTCTGCGTTATATTTATCATAGAACTTGTGCAGATTAATTATTTTTTAAATATTAACTGTCTTTTATGATATTATAAGATACTGATATATTTATGATTTCTATGTTAATATCCAATACTCTTCTTGGGATTGACAGAATATATTTCTTGCCATTGCTCTTACACTGACTGATTTTGGAGGTAGATACGTTGGAATACTTATAAATGTTTATGAATTTTAGTATTTATTGATAATCAAAGAATTATCCGCAAATTGAAGAAGCTCCCTATTTTCATCAATATAAAATTTAGAAATTTGAGAGTTATGCTCATACATTAAAGTCCATTTTATTATCACCAATGCAAATGGTAAATCAAAATTGCAATATTAACACTA
>Ga0302280_1001960_pt1 | contig 16320 bp, 11 predicted proteins | sample III_Fen_E1_1_FD_198771 | JGI IMG/M metagenome (GOLD analysis project Ga0302280, IMG submission 198771) | Peat permafrost microbial communities from Stordalen Mire near Abisko, Sweden - III_Fen_E1_1 | ecosystem: Environmental > Terrestrial > Soil > Wetlands > Permafrost | place: Sweden: Abisko... | reverse complement strand
TGCGGTGAGTGGAGTTTTTTGGACTAATATTACGGCTGCTCCATATACCAATTTTCCGGCCAATGTTACAAGTTCATTTACCGCAGATGCCGATGTATTTGTAACCAGCAGCGATACGAATATTTGCTCTTCACCCGGACTCGTCAACCTAGCCACAGTCTCTTGGTATTCAATACAAGTCACAGTGGATGCTCCCGATTATGATCCGGACGCAATGAGTAGCGATGCCATGAGCCCGAGTGTTAGCAGTTCGGATTCATGTGGCTGTGGGTTGGGTGATGCAACTATTTGGTGGTTTAATGGAGAAGACCTTACTAGTTATGGTTATACCATGAAGACAAAGGCAACTGTTACTGGTGCGCCAAGTGGCGCGACAATAGCATGGACAGTTACTGCGCCGGCAATTTATACCGGCAGTGGTTCCACGATTACAATCACAGCCACTAACTTTAGCGCAGAACACGGCGTCACCATAACCGCAACCATCAGTGGAACGGAAGTGTGCAAACAATACCTTACGGTATTGGCTCCGCATAGTCTCGAGCACCTTCCTGCTCCTGATGGCGATGTAGATTCTGCTATCGCTAATGTGGGCGGAGGGAGTTCTGCCATTGCCTATCAGTCAATAATCACGGACAAGATTCTCGACAATTTAGGACATATGCTTCCCTTGCTGGTTCCTATGAATGAGGACATTGATGGGGATGGGAAATATAGTGATGGCCCTACTTTAACAGGGGAGTCAGTATGGGACTATCCGTTTAATCCAAAAGGTTGGCCTTGGGGCCTTATAGTTGGACAAGGAGGTGAAATAGGAGGTGATGCGAATCCTAAGAAATGTTTTGACACAATAGCTCGTGCTGCCGATGACGGAACATGGATTCCCCCCTGTTTAAACCCTCAAAATCCGCCTAGAGCTACGGTGATTAATCATCTTAAAGGATTCATTTATATTGGGAGCAAAGCTATTGCCAAAGGTGTTAAAGTGCAAAATCTTACTTGGCAAATCTACGTGGACCACGGTCGTCATGAAAATGTTTCAACGCCATAACAATATAATTAAACGGACAATGACAAATCAATTATTGCTAATTATCCTGTTCGGATGGTCATCATCTGCTGTTTATGGTTATGTTGTTAATGATTATCCTGATGAGGGAGTTTTAGCAAGCCAGTTAATTTCAGCACCCATAATCGAGATCGGACACGTTGATTCGTATCATTCGAGCAAAACGCCTGATACCAATGGGTTGTTTTCATACGTTGGCCAAATAAGTGTAAGTGAGATGATAAAGGGTGGATCCGAGAAAAAGCACAGCCTGAATATGTGGCTTGACTTGAGTAGTGGTTATGGACCTCATCATGGAACCGATTGGGCGGCTATACCGCATTCCGGGGAGGAATGCGTCTTTTTTTTATCTTATGACAAGAAGTCCGGTGAATATACTCCGATCTCCCAGGAAACATTTGCCATTCAACTGGAGCACGAATCTGGTGAAGAGTTGAGTTCGCCGCTGGAGCGGCTTCGCGCCATCGCCGCGACCAATGTTGAAGCAACCAACTATTTTGTTGCTATAATGTGGGCAAGATTCTTGCGTGACTTGCATGATGACGCACATAATGATTTTTCTTATTGGACGAATAAAACACATGATGCCCGTTTTCTTATTCGTGTAACCGCCTATGAAGCGCTCATTCAAAATGACTCCAAAACACCCGGGCTCCGGGCTGATGTCGTGAAATGTCTAAGCGATGAAGCGCCGCTTAAAAATGATGTTTATTTGGGTCATCGTGAACTGATTGAGTATCTTCCAAAAATATTCGGCGAGACTGGCCCCCGAAATGATGAAATCCAAGGCTTGCTTGCCAGCAATGACGAAAGCGTAAATGAAATAGCGTTGAGGTTTATAAGACGCAAAGGTGATGTGTCCATGGCGGCGGATGTGGTGCATTTGATGACAAAGAGCAAAAACAGGGATGTTCAATATTATTGCGTCCAGACCCTTTATCGTCTGGCCGGCAATCCGTTTTGTATTACCCAGCAAATGTTTTTGCAACACCCGGATGACTACATAAAAGAATGGAAAACTATCGGCGAGAATCTTGGCAAATAGTCGGAACTCAATAAATGGCCTTTCTCGATATGGTGGTTAAGGTATAAAGAATATGAGCAAAAAAGTATTGAACTATGCGGGCAAGCGGCCGATGCTGCTGGCGTTAATCATGGCAACTTTAACCCTTGGCCTGCTTTTCTCCGGCTGGTTGACGCCCACGCCCGGCAAGGCGCAGCAAGACCCGCCAAATCCAACGCCAAACCAAGAGAATTGTGCTGCAAGCACAAATGTCTTGTCTGGAACCCCTCCATCAGTGGTTACCAATAGTTCGGTGAGTCCAACTTCAATTATCGTGTGTTATAGCAATGCCCCCATAATGCCAACGACTATTATTGCCCCTGCCTATTCCACCAACAACATATATACACTGGCGATTACTGATACCAATTGCAATACCACCACCAACACCGAAAATGTCACCTATGCGGTGAGTGGAGTTTTTTGGACTAATATTACGGCTGCTCCATATACCAATTTTCCGGCCAATGTTACAAGTTCATTTACCGCAGATGCCGATGTATTTGTAACCAGCAGCGATACGAATATTTGCCCTTCACCCGGACTCATCAACCTAGCCACTGTCTCTTGGTATCCGATTACAGTGGCATTGGGTGTTGATGGCAATTCTGCGAATGTCAAAAGCGATAGTGCGAGCGTCGATAAGGTCATCAAGCCTATGGATGGTGGATGTAGTTGTGGATTGGTTTCTGCTGCTATTTGGTGGTTTAACGGAGAAGACCTTACTAGTTATGGTTATACCATGACGACAGTAGCGACTGTTTCTGGTGCGCCAAACGGCGCGACAATCGAATGGACGGTTACAGGACCGACAACTTATACCGGTAGTGGTTCCAGCATTACGCTTAAAGGCAAAGCTGAAAGCGCGGATTTGAACGACGTTACTGTGCAAGCAACCATCAATGGAACGGAAATATGTAAAGCTTATCTTACAGTTATGGCTCCGCATAGCCTCAAACATTTGCCGGATAAGGATTCTAGTGTTGTTAATAATAATCCTAAAGGGAATGGCCTTGCTTATTCGTCAGTGATAACAGACCAGATTCTCGACAAGTGGGGAAATGTGCTTCCATATGCTCTTCCTGTGAACGAGGACGTTGATGGGGATGGAAAATTTAGTAATGCTCAAACGCTAAGCGGTGAAGCAAATGATGCAAATCATGCTGACTATACTGACCACCCAATAGTGGGTTGGGGTTTTGGTGATGAACAAGGTTGGGATAAGAAAGATCCAGGCAATTGTTATGACACGATAATAAGATATGATGACGGAATATGCGTGCCTAGTGTTTTTAACCCTCGATCAGAGAGTGTGAAAATTAACCATCTAAATGGATCCCTTTATGTTGGGAGCACTACTGTTGGAAAAGGCGTTCCAATTCAAGCAATTAAATGGCAAATCTACCAAGACCACGCACGTCATGAATAAAGCGACTCCAAATTAATGTTTAAAGACATTGAGAAACTATTTTTCAGTGGTAAATGCTGGAAATAGCCAGTGGTTTTGAGTTTTTAAAAAAATCAAAAAATGAAACAACGCATTCTGCAAATAATCATATGGGTATGGTTTTACGCTGCTGTTTATGGAGATCCTTTTGAAGCTTCAACCAGTCAGTTGATATTGGCACCCATAATTGAAGTCGGACACGTTGACTCATATAGCGGGACCAAGACACGGAACACTAACGGATTGGTTTTAAACATTGCCCAGATAAGTGTAAATGAACCTATAAAGGGTTTGTCTGGCAAAAAGCATGACCTGAACCTCTGGTGTGACGAGAGAAGTGGCTATGGCGAATTTGGTGGAGTAAAGCAGGCTCCCCCTCCCGGGTATCAATGCGTCTTATTTTTATCTCATGATAAAAAGACGTTTGAATACGCCCCGGTCTCCCAAGAAGAATTTGCTATTCAACTGGAGCGTGATCCAAGCGAGAAGGCGGGTTCAACCCTGGATCGGCTTCGGGCCATAGCCATTGCCAATGTTGAGGCCACCAACTATGGTTTGGCTGTAAGGTGGGCAAGGTTCTTGCGTGACTTGCACGATGACGCGCATAATGATTTTTCGTATTGGACCAATAAAACCCAAGATGCCCGGATTTTGATAAGGGCAACAGCCTACGAAGCACTTCTGAATAATTTCCCACTCACACCGGGTCTGCGCGCGGAAGTGATCAAATGTTTGAGTGAAGCAAATCCGACAAACGTAGATCAAGATGTTTGGAGCGCCGATCAGCAAATGATGACATCCCTTTCAAAGCTATTTCACAATGAGCCGCCGAAAGCCGAAGAGATTCAGAGTTTGCTCGACAGTGGTGATGAGGAGGTGAATAAAATGGCCTTATCGCTGATTAGGAGCAAAAAGGATTTATCCATGGCGGCAAATGTGGTGCATTTGATGACTGGAACCAAAAACCGAGAAGTTCAGTATAATTGCATCAAGACTCTTTACGTCCTGGCGGATAATCCATTTGTGATTGGTTATCCACATTTCTTGGAGCACCCCGATGACTACATAAAAGAATGGAAAAGAATTGGTGAAGGTCTTGCTAATTAGTCGAAACCGAACAAATGGCCTTGCCTCGATTTGGCGGACACATTGGAAAAAATCAGAACTTAATTTTACATGAGCAAAAAAGTATTGAACTATGCGGGCAAGCGGCCGATGCTGCTGGCGTTAATCATGGCAACCTTAACCCTTGGCCTGCTGTTCTCCGGCTGGCTCACGCCCACGCCCGGCAGGGCGCAGCAAGTTCCGCCAAATCCACAGCCGAATGTGGAAAGCTGCACAAATTGCATTAGTGAGGGATCAGTTGTATTTGAAGGCGAAACTTACGTTCCTGTAGTTTGTATTGGCAATTCGGTGACAGTAGATTCAGGTTCTTTCTTGATATATTCGGCGGATGTTAGGGTTATCACAACCAATTCCGATGGTTCAACCACCACTACGGACTACGCTGTCCAACCGAATTATTCTATGACTTGGACGGCCAGCGTGGGAAGTTTTAACGCCAGTGGAACCGGAGATTCGGCTACATTCACTCCGACCAATGGCGGATGCGGGACGGTGATTTTCACATGCAATTATACCAATCTCACCCCATGTGGCGATATCGGACATCCAACCACCACAAGTGGTTTTTCCGTGGCGCAAATGTCCACCAACTGCACCTCTGGAACCGTTGTTTTGGGCAACAGTTCGTCCGCCACCAATCTCTGGTATGCCGCCAACATGAGCGTGACCCTTTCCGCGACGAACAATAACATCTCCAACTCCATTGTGGTGACAACACATGATCCATGCGGTATAAATCCTGATACCTATGTTACCAACCTTGTTGCGGCCACCATTATTACCAATTGGTGGACTGTCAACTATGGGAGCTTCAGCACCAACGGTTCGGGTTTGTCAGCCACATTTACGCTCACCAATCCCGGCAGCGGGACGGTTACGTTCAACGAAGAATACACGCAGAATACGCCCTGCGACACCAATGTTTATAGTGCGACGCCTCTATCCATCCCGTTTAATGTGATCAGCGTGACCTTGACCAACATGGGTTTTGCCAATGGCAATCACCAGATTTCCAAAGACGACGGCAGTGGCACATATCCATCGCCGGAATGGCAACTGCTCACCAATAACATGACCACCAATTACCCCACCTGCTACACACGGAACACGTCCATGACCGTGACGCCAAACTGGATCATCATTCCGGGAGGTTTTTCCGGGCCGGTGCTGGTCAAGGGTATCAGCAGCGGGCCGCAATTGCCGGTGGTGTCAGGGTTTCCGGGCTCGGTGACTTCTACCGATAATTTCAAGAACAAGGTTGACTTTCTAAACCCACTGACGATTGACTGGCAGGCTTCGCTGGATGGCGGAACCAACTGGCATGATATCGCCACCACCGCCAATCAAGTGTATGTGACGTTGAACGACCCGACCTGTGCAACCTTGTATCACACGGTGGTGTGGTTGGCCTGTGTAAATGCTGTTGGACAGACAACTGTGGGTGGAACAGCCGATGCCGTCTTTAGTGGATTTACAGGTTTAGTTGTTAAACGAGTAAGTGACAACATACAAATGACTTATTGGATGACAAACAGTATGGGCGATTACCAAATGGGCGCGACAGAAACGGGAGGGATATTGAGTGCTGCTGATGCAAATGGTAATTGTCAGGCTTGGAGCGCCCTATTGCGTGACTGCTTTAGAGCGCATGGAATTTCTGCTGATCGAATTAAGGCGCTTCCGGTGGCTGCATCAGATCAATCAATTCTTGTCAAGGATTGGCAATTTAATAATCCACCAAGTGGTTCAGGAACGTATCCTTACAACGTCGGAACTGATGCTTTTGATCTTCCTGGTGTGCCTGGTCAGGGAAATTCAAACCCTCCAGGCGGCTTCAATGGACATTGGATTACATTATGCAACGGGTCTTATTATGATCCATCTTATGGAACCTCGAAAGTATCTGGTGCAAACAAAGACAAAGATTATGAAGACGGAAGTTTGGCTGGATACGGTGAGAGCCTTCCGCCTTCGAATGGAACCGGGGTTCGAAAGAATGATACTTCTGCGGGTTCTGCAAGTGAATTGCATTACACAACTGACAATTAACCGTATAAAGGAAAGCAATTATGAAAACACTAATTATTTTAGTCGTGGTTATCGCCATCGTGAAGATAGGATCAGCATCTGCAGATGACCAGAATAAACAGTTGGCTACAACCAATAACCAGATTCCAGCACTGACAAATCACGAGGTTAGGTTAAAAGGATTCATGATCAAAACGAAAGTTATAGCTCTTGATCAATCAGTAATTGACAGAATTAAAGTCGCAAATGTAAAGATGAAGCTAATCCGTTCGGCTCATCCGCAAGATAATGCTCCAGAAACGATTGTAGATGCTGGGGAGTATCTTGGCCAGCATATGGCGATGATTGCTGCACCTGACGTTTGTGTGGAATACGATGGAATATTTTACTTTTCAGGGGGCACTTCATCGGCACAGGATACAAACTTTCTATCCGGATTTGCCATAAAGAAAGGTGAAACCATCATTAATTCATGGTAAATAGAAGTGGAAGTTTAGCCCTGTCCCGAAATTGTGGTGGCATTGTCCCGGATCTGTGGGCTACCAAAAGGTGAGTGTGTGAAGCGAAAATCTAGCATTGCTTGTTTCCTGACTTTTCTGCTCACGGCGGCAGGCGTTGCAACCAATACTGTTTGGCAAACCTTCCCGCAGCCCGGTTCATTCATCATGTCCTTGGCGCGGGATGGAATGGGCAATCTTTGGGTCGGCACGGAGGGGAACGGGGTCTGGGAGTATAATCCCAATGCCATACCCAATCGGCAGTGGGTGCAGTTCAAAACCAAGGATGGTCTGGGGGATGACTATGCTTATTCCGTGGCGGTGGACAAGCAGGGGCGCATCTGGGTGGGCCATCTGAACCATGGCGTTTCGGTCTATAACGGCACAAGCTGGCGCAATTATGACGTTCCCCACGGCCCCATCGGCGAGCGGGTCTTCAAAATCGCCGTCTGTCCCATGGACGGGGATGTGTGGATAGGCACGAGCGCGGGATTGACGAGGTATGAGGTGGGCAAGGATGAGTGGAGAAATTATACGAAGGGGCAAAACCACCTCACCCGGCCTGCGGCCACCCTCTCCCCCGCTGACAGCGGCGGAGAGGGGCAGGGTTTGCCGAGCGACCAGATCAGCGCCATTGCGTTTGATGCGAAGGGGAACATCTACGTTGGCACACAGTGCGATGGGATTGCGATGGCGAGCCGGGATTCGGATTATACGGATTGGCGGCAGGCTCCGCTGGCAGATCAGGAGTTGCCCACGTTCGCGGGCTACGGCCTGTCTTCAAAATTGATCAATGATTTGCTGGTGACATCGGATGGAACCATCTATGCGGCGACGGATGGCGGGCTGGCCTGGAGCCGGGACAGCGGGGCAACGTGGACTTTCCGGCGCGGCAAGGATTTTGCGGACAAGATGCGGGGGCTGGCGGGCGGCCCGCCGAAAGGCTGGTCGGCGCAGTCCATCCCCAGGGATGTGCCGCCGGAGGATTATGTCACCTGTCTGGCGGAAGATGATGCGGGGGTGATTTGGGCGGATTTCCGGCAGCACGGGCTGCTGGCCTTGTCCGGCTACGGTTATGAGGAACTGGCCAAGATGCCAACCGACAAAACCGGCGGGGCGGACTTTGGCCGGGCAATCCTGCCGATGCCGGATTTTCGTCCGTGGCTGGCGAGCTATGGCAGAGGGCTGTTGCGCGCGGCGCAACCCCGGCGGTTGCTGCATAAGACGGTGGCGAAACCCGAACTGCCGGAAGTGGCGGCGGATGTGCCATTCCCTACGCCCGCCCATGCGCCGGACTTGGCGGAGCTGAACGGGTTGTTAAAGGAGATTGAATCTGTGCCAGCCGCCCGGCTGACAAACGGCGCGGTGATTCCGCTGGAGGATGACTGGCGGACGGAAGGCCAGTGGACGGGGCGTTACGGGCGGTTCTGGATTGTGCTATGCGCCAACTGGGCACCCAAGTCTGACGTGTGGGGCTCGGGCTGGGACGTGATGTATGACGCGCGGATAGGCTCGAACCATGCGCCGGGCGATTCACTGCGGTATTGGGTTCACTGGCTGGCGACGAAGGACAACCGCTGTCTGGAAATGTCGCCGACGTATCTGCACAGCCGGGTGCTGAAAAAACTGACGACATGGGACGTGGATCGGCGGGACTCGGAATGGGACGACCATGGCGAGACCTATCCCATGAGCAAGGACGGGCCGCATATCTATTGTTCGTTGAGCATCCCGGCGGGGCTATTTTACCTCTCGCTTTACGAGATTGATCCCAACGGGCATGACGGCGGCAACCGGTTCCGAGATTATGAAATCTCCATCCGCCCGCATCCCGGACGGGCATCGTTGGATTCGCACATTGGCAAAACCACGATTATACGGTCGTTTTATGACATTGTGGAGTTTGACCAGAAGCCGGAACTGGCACACGCGCGGGCGCATGATTTCTGGGGCGGCGTGTATAAGCGGTTTCTCGTGCGCGGGCCGGCGAAGCTGACGATCCAGGTCAACCGCAATAATTCGATGAACACAATTCTGCCGGGCGTGATGCTGGATTTGGTGGATGAACTGCCGCCGCCGTATTATTGCACCCGGCAGGAATGGGAATCCAAAGCGCCCCGTAACGCGGATGGAAATGCGGTTCCATTTGTCGCCGCCACGAATGCGCCGGAGGCTGCGCAACGGCTGGCGGCGGCGTTGGCCGCGATGCCTTCCAAAAATGAAACGTGGTGGGCGGAGAACAAACGGCGGTTTTATCTGCCGCTGCTGCGCTGGCAATTGGCGGAAGGCGACAAAACAAATTCGCCGGCACTGGCGACGAGCTTTTACGAGCTGAACCGGTTTGCGGATTGGGAAAAGCAGCTTCACCAGCAGGGCATCACCACGGCGCGGGAAATTGAGCAGGCCCAGCGCTGGGACGGCGTGACGTATTCCTGCGCGGGCCTGGGCAACCAGATGGTTTCCGCCTACGTCAAGGCGCACCCGGCTGAGAAGGGTAACAAGCCAGCGCTTAATTGATTTTATTTCGTCCGTAAACAAAAAAGCGCGGACATCGCTGTCCGCGCTTTTGCTTTGCCTAAATTTATTGGTCAAGAACCTTCAGGGTATAAGCCGGCGACCACGCGCTGTCCGGCTGCGCGCCGTTGCCGAAGGCGTTGTAGAGGTAGTCAAACTTGAAACGGTAGGTCACGCTGTTTGCGGTCGGCGGCACGGGGACGAGGCCTTCCCAGCGGTTTTCGACCACGGGCACCGGCCGCAGCGGCAGTGACTGGCCATTGACCACCACATAGGGCTTGAGGCTGTCCCAGCGGAGCGACTGCTGGCCGGAGTTGAAGGCGATTTCGACCGGATAAAGGTTGTCGGCATTGCGGGGCTGCACGCTGGGTGTCATCCGCGTGAACGTGGCGGTGGTGCTGCAACCCGCCAGCAGCAGAACCGGGAGCAACGGCAGAAACTTTTTCAAATTCATCTGGAGAAGCTGCCGAAAAAACACGGTTATGTAAAGTTGATTTCCAATCTTGAACGGCTCGCCGCTTTCGGCAATCCTCGCCAAAATGAATTCCCCTAATCCGTTCCGCCCGGCGGCGAGCAACTTCCGCTGGATCATCTGCGCGCTGCTGTTTTTTTCCACGACGGTGAATTACATGGACCGGCAGGTCATCAGCTATCTCAAGGAATATTTCTGCACCGCGACCGAGCAGGGCGGCTTCGGCTGGACCAACTCGGACTACGCGAATGTCACCACCGTCTTCACCGGTTTTTACGCCGGCATGACCATTCTTGCCGGCTGGGTCATTGACCGGATCGGCACCAAGCTCGGCCTCGCACTGTCGCTCATCATCTGGTCCGTTTTCGGCATCGCCAATGCGTTCGTCGGCAGCCTGGCGGCGGCGCACATGGTCGTGCGCAGCCTGTTCGGCATCGGCGAGGCGGGCAATTTCCCCGCGTCCATCAAGACCGTGGCCGAATGGTTTCCCAAACGCGAACGCGCCCTGGCCACCGGCATTTTCAATAGTGGCTCCAATGTCGGCGCGATGATCAGCGCGCTGTTTGTGCCGTGGTGCCTGATCCATTTTGGCGACCGGCTGGGCTGGAAAATGGCCTTCATCCTCACCGGCGCCATCGGCTTCATCTGGCTCATTTTTTGGTTCTGGCTCTACGCTCCGCCCGCGCAACAAAAAAGGCTGTCCAAAGCCGAATTCGATTACATCCACAGCGACCAGGACGAAACCAAGTCGCAGGAGCAGCAGGACGACAAGTCCGCCAAGAAAGTTTCCGGCTCGCTCTTTTCCTTTGCCGGCCGGATGTCGCAGGCGGGCTTTGTCGGCATCACCAGCATGATTATTTTTCTGTGCCTGTTTGTTTATTTTATCTCAACGCTGTTTCCGAGCCTGAGCCGCACCGGCGCGTTCATTTTGTATGGCACCGTCGGCGTCGTCGCCTTTTGGGCCAGTCTGGCTGCCCAGTCCCGGCGCTGGCACGACCTCGGCAAACCCGGCGGGTATGTTCTGCTCAACCTGCTGCCGGGCGTCGGCACGCTGGTGTCAATTCTTATGCTCGCGACGCGTCCTGGCGCTGCCGGCGCAAACCGGTTCGGCGAAAGCGCCCGGCCGGAGTTGCTCGGCTACCGGCAGACCTGGGCGTTTTTCTTCGGCAAATTTTTTACTGACGGCGTCTGGTGGTTTTACCTGTTCTGGCTGCCGGATTATTTGCACAAACAGTTTGGCATGACCAAGCACGAGATCATGCTGCCAACCTTTGTCGTCTATGGTGTGGCCATCGTCGGCAGCGTTTTTGGCGGCAGCATTCCCCTAATGCTCATGAAACGCGGCCTGCCCGCCTATCAGGCCCGCATGACCGCGATGTTCATCATCGCCTTGTTTCCATTGACCGTTCTGAGCACACAATATTTTGCGAACGTAAACCATTTCGGCCACTACGCCTCGACGCTGGCGGTCGCCATCATCTGCATCGGCGCGGCGGCGCACCAGGCCTGGTCGGCGAATTTGTTCACCACCGTCTCCGACATGTTCCCCAAAAAGGCCGTCGGCTCCGTCACCGGCATTGGCGCGATGGCCGGCGGCCTCGGCGGTGTCATTGTCCTCAAACTTTCCGGCACCCTTGCCGACGCCTTCAAAGATAATCCGCAGCACGCTTATCTCATCATGTTTGCCGTCTGCGCCCTGAGCTACCTCACTGCGTGGGGATTGATAAAAGCCTTTGTGCCGCGCCATCGGCCGATCACCGACCTGTAAAATATTTCGCAAACAAAAAGCCCGTTGAAGTTTCGGCTTCAACGGGCTGAATTTTTTCTGCGGTTAATTCAGATGCTCATCGCATCAAACCCGCCGTCCACGACAATCTCCGCGCCGGTGATGAAACTGCCCGCATCCGACGCCAGCAACAGCGTCGCGCCGACCAGTTCGTGCGCCTCGCCGAAGCGCTTCATCGGCGTCTTGCCCATGATCTGCGCCACGCGCTCGGGGTTCAGCACCTTGCGGTTTTGTTCCGCCGGAAAAAAGCCGGGCACCAAAATATTCACACGCACGCCGCTCGTCGCCCACTCGCGCGCGAGATTTTTCGAGAGGTTGTGCACCGCCGCCTTTGACGCCGAGTAAGTGAACACGCGCGACAGCGGCGTCAGCCCCGACGCCGAACCGAGATTGATGATGCTGCCGGATTTTTGCTCAACCAGATGTTTGCCAAAAACCTGGCACGCCAGCACGACACCCTTCAAATTCACCGTGATAATGCGGTCAAATTCATCTTCAGGAATGTCAAAGAACGGCGTCGGTGAATTCACGCCCGCGCCGTTCACCAAAATGTCCACGCGCCCAAACTTTTTCAGAACATCCGCGAGCAATTGCTGCAAAGCCGATTTTGAAGTGGCTTCGCACGAAAAGAATTCCGCCTTGCCACCGCCTTTGGAAATTTGATCGAGCCGCGCTTGAGCCTTGGCCGCGTCACGTCCGACGAGCGCCACCGCCGCGCCGGCTGTCGCCAAGCCTTCGGCCATCTCGCCGCACAGGACCCCCGTGCCGCCGATGACGATCGCCACTTTGTCTTTGAGTGAGAACAGTTCTGCTGGTGTTTTCATATTTTACTTCTTAACGCTGCACCCGCGCGCTGCCGCCGCCGAAAGTTTTTTCCACTTCCTTGCGTGTCGCCATCGAGGTATCGCCGGGCGTAGTCGAGGCCAGCGCGCCATGCGCCGCGCCATAATCCACGGCCTTTTGCGCGTCATTGAATTCGAGAAAACCGAATTGTAGGCCGCTGGCAAAGCTGTCGCCGCCGCCGACGCGATCCAAGATTTCCAGTTCCGGGTATTTGCGGCTCTCGAAAAACTTGCCGCCATGCCAGAGAATCGCGCTCCAGTCATTCTTGGTCGCCGTGATGACACGGCGCAAGGTTGTCGCCGCGACCTTGAAATTCGGATACGCCTTCACAGCGGTTTCGATCATCGCCTTAAACGCGTCCGTCTCAATCGTGCTCAAGTTGTGATCCGCGCCTTTTACTTCAAAACCGAGGCTTGCGGTGAAATCTTCCTCGTTGCCAATCATCACGTCCACATACTTCGCGATTTCCCGGTTCACTTCCTGCGCCTTTTTCAAGCCGCCGATGGATTTCCAGAGCGAGGGACGGTAGTTCAAGTCGTAGCTGACGATGACGCCGTGTTTTTTCGCCGCCTTTACCGCTTCAATCGTCAACGCCGCCGTGGTTTCCGACAGCGCGGCAAAAATGCCGCCGGTGTGCAGCCAGCGCGTGCCAAGTTTTCCGAAAATGTGATTCCAATCAAAATCGCCCGGCTTGAGCTGCGAGGTGGCGGAATTGCCGCGATCCGACACACCCACCGCGCCGCGAATGCCAAAACCACGCTCGGTGAAATTCAACCCGTTGCGAATGCTGCGGCCGATGCCATCGTCCGCGCGCCATTTGATGAAGTCCGTGCAGACGCCGCCCTGCATGATGAAATCCTCGATGAGATGGCCGACCTCGTTGTCCACGAACGCGGTGCAGACGGCGGTCTTGTAGCCGAAACATTTGCGCAGGCCGCGCGAGGTGTTGTATTCACCGCCGCCTTCCCACGCGGTGAACCGCCGCGCCGTGCGGATGCGGCCTTCGCCGGGATCAAGGCGAAGCATGACTTCGCCCAGGGAAATCTGGTCAAATTGGCACTCGTTCTTCGGTCGGAGATTTAAGCTCATAGGCGGAAATTAATTTGAAAACCGGTTGCGGCTAGCCCAAAGGCCGAGCGCCGGATTGGAAATGTAAAAAATCTTCTCGCCGCCGGCGAGCGTGTTCCAGCCGTCCTTCAATTTTTTTGGATCGTAACGCTGCGTCATCATTTTCAGGTCGGCGTATTTGAAATTTACGCCTTCAATTTCCTTCTGGGTCAGATGACCAGGGCAGTAGGTGATGCTGAACCGGCCTTCGCTGGAGCCGTGAATCAGATGCGCCGCCGCGCTTAAATTATTTTGCAGCTCGGCATTGGCTTTGGCCGCCGCGAGCGTGGCGGGCGTGCCGCGATAACCGTATTTGCGGATGAGCCGGTCAATCTCGTGATCCTCGCCGAACTCCTTCAGGCCGGGCGCGAGGATGATGAGTTCGCCGCCATCAGCCATTGCCATGCGCGTGCGATAAACGGCCTTGTTGCCGAGCCAAGTGCTCTTGAATTCCGACGGGTCGAGATAGACAACCACTTTTTTCAATGGCTCGGCGAGCATCTCGAAATTTACTTCGAGAGAAAGTTTTGCCGCCAATTCAAAACCAGATGCGTCATCGCTCACGAACAGGCCGCGCACGACGAGCTTGCCGTCGTCGTCACGTCCAATGACGGTGTGAACATAAACAATCGGCAAATGCTTCGTGAAATGCTCCGAGGCGTAGTTCAGGATTTTGCGAACCGGCGTGTTCGCGCGCCCCATCATGCGTTCCATGCCATACGCCGCGCCGACGAAATGACTTTTGTTGATGCCTTCCTGACCGCCGGTGCCGACGAAAATGTTTTTGTTGTAGTTCGCCATGCCGATGACTTCGTGCGGCACGACCTGACCAATGGACAAAATCAAATCGTGCTTGCCGGTGGCGATGAGATTTGCCACCTGCGCTGGCCACGGAAAATCCACCGCGCCTTCGGAGACTTCCTTGACGAACGCCGCCGGCACTTCGCCGACCGTCGTGATGCCGGTGCGCCAGTTGTGGACGCGGAAAAGTTTTTCCGGCACGCCGGGAAACATTTCGTGGATTTGCTCGCCCGTCATCGCGGTGTGCGTGCCGAGCGCGGGCAAAACGTCCGTCAGTTTGTCACCGTAAAATTCATGCACGAGCGTCGTCAACAAACCGGCCTGCGAATGGAAGCGCGTGAAATCCGGCGGCACGGCAAGAACGTGTTTGCGCTCACCGAGCTTTTTCAGCGCGGTGAATAATCCGGCGCGCAAATCGTCTTTGGACAATTTGTCGGTGATGGAGCCGCGCGCAAAATACAGCATAAAATCAGCGTTGGATGCGGGCGGAGCCGCCTTTGGCGAACGCCTTGACCTGTTCAACCGTCGCCATGGTGGTGTCGCCAGGGAACGTGGTCAGCAGCGCACCGTGCGCCCAGCCGAGGTTGACGGCTTCCTGCTCGGACGCACCGGACAGCAGGCCGTAAAAGAAACCCGCCGCGTAGCCGTCGCCGCCGCCGACGCGATCCACGACATCCAGCTCGCACATCGGCGATTGATACGTTTTGCCGTTGACCCACGCGACGGCACCCCAAGTGTGGCGGTTGGTGGAATGCACTTCGCGCAACGTGGTGGCAACGGCTTTCACGTTCGGAAATTTTTTCGTGGCTTTCTCGATGACAGCGTAAAAAGCAGACGGGTCGAGCTTGGAGGCGGCTTCCACATCCTGGCCTTCGATGCCAAGGCCTTTCTGCAAATCTTCCTCGTTGCCGACGAGCACATCTACATTTTCAACAATACGGGCGAGCACCTTCACGGCCTTGTCCTGTCCGCCCCAGATGTCCCAGAGCTTTTGGCGATAATTCAAATCAAAGGACGTAATCGCGCCGCTGGCCTTGGCGGCCTTCATCGCTTCAATGATGAGTTCGCCGGTGGTTTCGGACAGCGCGGCAAAAATACCGCCGCTGTGGAACCAGCGGACGCCGTTGCCGAAAATTTCATTCCAATTGAAATCGCCGGGTTTGAGCTGGCCGGCGGCTTCGTTGCTGCGGTTGTAAAAAACCACCGGCGCGCGGACGCCCTGGCCGCGATCCGAATAAACGGTGGCCATGTTCGGCCCGCGCACGCCGTCATGTTTGAATTTTTTGTAAAATGGTTTTACGCCCATGGCGCGAACTCGCTCGGCAATCAAATCGCCGATGGGATAGTCCACCATCGCGGACGCAATGCCGGTGTTGAGACGGAAACAGTCGGACAGGTTCGCGGAGACGTTGAACTCGCCACCGCTGACGTGGATGTCGCAATGCGTCGCCTTGCGGAACGGGATGATGCCGGGATCGAGCCGATGGACGAGCGCGCCGAGCGAGAGGAAGTCCAACGCGCCGGTGGATTTGATGGTCAGGCCGTTTTTCATTTTTTTACGAAGAGAT
>Ga0302280_1001959_pt1 | contig 16321 bp, 21 predicted proteins | sample III_Fen_E1_1_FD_198771 | JGI IMG/M metagenome (GOLD analysis project Ga0302280, IMG submission 198771) | Peat permafrost microbial communities from Stordalen Mire near Abisko, Sweden - III_Fen_E1_1 | ecosystem: Environmental > Terrestrial > Soil > Wetlands > Permafrost | place: Sweden: Abisko... | reverse complement strand
ATAATCCACTTTTGTACCCCATACATACCTTGGCTTTGTGTTTACATCATTATATACATACCTTAGGTTTCCGTTTTTATCATTATATACAAATTTTTTGTGATATTCTTGACATATTTCCCTTTCTTTTATTCTCCATTCATAATAATATATCTTATATATCACTATTTCCGGTATCATTAATTACAAAGTAATCGATTATCAATAATTTCCAATCAAAGTAATTATTATTTCATTTTATATCCATTCTTATTATTTACTCCACTCGAATACCAATATTTTATTGGTATTCGCACCATTTTTCCATTCATCCCTACCCAATCACCTGTCTTAAAATTATGTATATAACAACAACTATCTGATAATATAAATCTCTTATTTACATATATACACCCCCTTATTTTCCCATTATCATAATTATCATAATAATCCATATATCTCAATATTCCATCTTTATCTAATTCACATTTATCCCTATATTCTTCACATATTTCCCTTTGTTTCTTCCTCCACTCATACCAATATATCTTTCTCCACACCAATTCCGGTTTCATTCATTTCACAAAGCTACTAAATCAATAATTCTTACTCATCCCCCTTGATAAAATCAAATCTTGATTCACATATACATTAATTCTAACACTATCTTCACAAAAATGCCTATTCCTAATGTTGCATTCCTTGATGAAGTTCAAATTCTCATAGCTCCGCAAGAAGAGGAAGTTCAGGCTCAAATTGTCATAGCTCCACAACAAGTTGATCTTAATCAAATACCACTAGACCGTGAAGATTTAAGAGTACTACTTCATCGCAACGTTGAATTTACCTCCATTGAAGGTGATTTACGTCCTGATTTCGGAAATCATCTTATCCTTCAGGGAAGATCTATTGCCCTTGATTGCCTCTTCCGAATCACAATTTCAAAGAGCCTAGAACGTCCTCCATTAAATCTTTTTGTGCAAGGATCATGGCGTGACAGTTGGGATGAGGACTATTATTACATTGAATGTGAGGATCATTTCTTCCTCATCGAATCACATTTTAGCTCATTAGCTGCTAATGTCCCTTTCGTTCCTCCTATTCATCTCGTTCCTTCTCATATCGGTATTCCACGAATTGTATTCCGTGCCATTTTAGGCTCATTGGTAATACTAAATTGGTAATACGATAAAATGAGTCTTTTGGCGACTCATTGATACGATAAATGTCTTTGATGATAATCTTTATTATTCAATCAAAGTCCTTCTTTGATTTTTATCATCTCAAAAAATAATACTATTTCCACCATAACCATATTCTCTTATTATTATATCCATCTTTATTCATCATTCCACTCGAATAATAATATTTTGATGCTAATATATACACTCTTTCCTCCTCTTTCCCATAATATTTAAATTTAAATATTATATATCTATATGTATATGCACTCGGATACCCTAATCTTCTGTAATTTATTACATATCCATTATTAAATAATGCCTCATTACCGTTATTTCCATATTTAAAATTTTTCCTATATTCTTCACATATTTCCATTTGTTTCATCCTCCACTCATACCAATATATCTTATTCCATATTAATTCTGGTATCATTCATTACAAACAATGACAAAGAAAATCAATATTTTTATACTATTCTCCATCATAATCCATTATTTTTTGTGTTTAAAAGAATCCCTTTTTTATTATATATAACCTATCTATGTGCATCGCATCTTTTGTTAAAAGTTTTGGTAAAACAATCGTTACCTTTAACCGCGATGAAGATTATAACCGCGCTTTCGATCCTCCTCCAAACAATAATGATTTAAATGCATTTTTCCCTATTGATAGACTCGCCGGTGGAACATGGATTGGACGCAATTCTACTCATATTATGTGTTTACAAAACGGTGCTAGAGAAAATCACCTCAGAAATTTACCTTACGACATTAGCAGAGGCGTTATGTTAAGAGATTTATTACTTTCCGGTGATACAACTTTATTCTATGATTATCTCTCAAAATTTAAAATTGAACCCTTCATGCTTAGTATGTTACACACTTCCTCTTCAGAACTAACTGTTTTCTATTATGACGGTAAACTTCTTGACAAAGAATCTCATGATATCAATAAATCTCCAATCATTCTTTTATCATCTCCACTATATGATCAATCAATGAAATCTCATAAAATTTCTAATTTCTATAAAATCAATCCTTTTACAGATAAAACTATTCTCAACTTTCATCTGGAAAATCGTCTTCACTCTAAAAATATTGGTACTACCAGCATCACTCAATTCACATTTGAAAAAAATGATGATGTTAAATGTTTATTTTTAGATTTAATTACAAATACTGAATATCATTACCAATTACATAATAAGTCATAAATATCATACTTTCTTCCATCGTTTAACACCATTCTTATCCTTTACTATTGCCCATTTATTCCCGTCATTACCCTTCTTAACTACTCCTACCTCATATAATGTCGCCGAACTACTCGGTGACGGTCTCCCACTTCTATCCTTCTCTTTCGTAACCTTCTTTTCCTTCTTTTCCAACTTCTCCTGTTTTTCGTATATTATCCATCTCTTCTTCCCATTGTTTTCATTTATTATCCATAAATTTCCATCATATCCTCTCATTATTTCTCCTCTCTTAAACACCATTGCACTCTCACATGGCGATGGTCTTGGCTTATTTCTCCTCAATTTTCCCATCATCTTCTCCCACATCTTCATTATTCTCTCCCTATTCCTCTCATTCTTCAATGGTGATTCTAATAACCATCGATTTTCCTCAAAAGCTTCATCCAACAAAAACCATTGACTCTGATACTTCTTCATCTCCCCATAATTCACTCCCTTCATCAAATTTCTATCATCCACCTTATCACACACATCCACAAATCTTATACTGTATCCCATCTCTTTCTCCATTAATTTTACACAATCCTTATGTGCGGCCATTCCATAATTATCAATACCCTTAAAATGCCATGTATATTTTGCCACAAAAAAATCCATTCCTTTTTTCATACTATAATTACCCCAATCACCACTCTCCATTTTATCCAATGAAATTCTATTCTCTTCCTTATCTATTCCCCACACTTTTTCTAACCACTCATATTTCTTTAATTTTACTTCTTCATTTGTTTCTACATATTTCACACTATTAAATAATGTTCCTCCACATATCAAACAATATACATCTGCCCCCATTTTATATTATTATTTCACTTTTTAAAATACCTTAAACTTCATCACAAAGTTTGATCAAATTTTAATTAAATAATCTCTACAAACCCATTCTTATTATTCACTCCACTCGAATACCAATATTTTGATGGAATTTTCACCATTCTACCATTCATCCCTGTCCAGTCTCCTATCTTAAAATTCTGTATATAACCATCAGAGGCGTAGGGCCCCAGAACTGATAATATAGATCTCTTATTTACATATGTCATCCCCCTTGTTTGCCCATTATCATAATTATCATAATAATCCATATATCTTAATCTTCCATTATCTGTTTCTAATTCACATTTCTCCTTATATTCTTCACATATTTCCCTTTGTTTCATTCTCCACACATACCAATATATCTTATTCCATATCAATTCTGGCATCATTCATTACATAGTAAATCAATAATTCTTAGTTAGTCCTTGATAAAATCAAAAATTGATTTCTTTTTTTTCATTCTTACCATTTTGCCCATGTAGTGTAAACGGTAACATGCCATCCTTTTAAGATACCGAGAAAATACAGGTTCAAATCCTGTGTGTCATAAACCGCAAGGTTTAGCTGATGCTAGTGTTAACAGGATAACACATCTCAATAGGCGTTCCGGGTTCAATTCCCGGCTTGGGCTATTTCTTTGATAAAGATCATTTCAAAATAACTATTATATCAATAATTTTTACTCAATTTATCTACTTTTTCATGCTTTGAATTCCTTACTCCAAAATGACTCCAACAATCTGCAATATATCTATAATTATAAAACATTAAACTTTTTTTTCCTCTCATTACTAATCCATAATCATTTATATTACGATCATCATTGATTAGGAATTTATATTTATATTCATTACATAATTCCCTTTGTTTTATTCTCCATTCATACCAATATATCTTACTCGCCACTATTTCAGGTACCATTATATTTTAAGAAAATTTTATTCAATAATTATGATAAACAATCAATAATATTTGGATTTTATCTTGGTCCTACTCGTATTAAATAGACAACGCCTTTTTATGTTTTTAGACGTTATAAATTTTTCTTCACCCAGATAATGTTTCAAAAAAACTATATAATTTTGTGCATGATAATCACCTACATACATCCAAACCTCTTTTCCATCACTTGGTTTAAATATACGTGCCAATGTGTATATATCCATAATTAGAGCACCCGCATATAAAATACTTAACAAGATTTCATGTGCACTATTTTCTATTGCTATAAATACGTCATCCCATAAATAACTTCCATTTTTTAATATTCTTTCCCGGTTTTCTATATTCACCCTCAATTTTTTATATGCTTTCAAATAATTATCACATATAATTTTACAATTATCTTTATAGAATTTTACTATTTTTTTCTTAATTATCTTATTTTTTATTCCATCTATTTGTTTTTTTATACGATTATTATCTTCATTTATTTCCGATGTTTTATAATCCAAAAAGGTTGGAAAATCTTTAATACTCTTCATATTTAAAATAACTTCCTTATATAATTCTTGTAAACTTGGTGAACCGATATATTTTGTAAGAAATTGTTTAAATACTTTAGGTTGTAAATCAAGTAATCTACTAATATATCCAATTGCGAGAGGTTTTATTTCCAATATGGCATTAAATGTCATAAAATAATTTCTAAAAAATGAATGACTCGGTTCTATTGATTTTTTTGCAATTTTTGTTCGAATGTCAGAATAATGAAATCTAACATTTTTATAAATCATCTCACAATAATTTTTATTTGGTAAAAAACATTTTTTAAAATGAGATGATATCATTTCTATCATATCCTTATTTTTTTTTAATCCTATTAATTCTACATCTCTATCACCGACATGATCTTTGTCAATAAATGGTATCTCCAGGAAAAAATCTATTTTATATGGGGCTTTTTTAAAAATCATTTCAAAATATTTTACAATATGTAAACATTCACCTATCTTATTACATGGATTTTTACACATTTCAGTCTTTGTATGATGTTCATCACCAAATATATAAAAATCTTTACCATATACATCTTTGAAAAATGTTAAAGATATTGGTCCACTTAACATCTTTGTTACTAATATATCATTATAATCAACCATATATTATACACATATAATTTCATAATTATATATGTATCTTTATATATTTATTTCTATTTAATTATATTTTCTTTCCATCCTCATATATTCCTTGATATAATTGAAATATTGATTTTGTTTGAATATTACAAAAATGCAACGAATTATATTTGATAAGATTCTTATTTGTTGGCAATGTTTTAGTGGTCATGATAATCATATGTATTATAAGTATGATGATTATTATGGAACTGTACAAGAAGTTGTTCATGGTAATCTGCTTGATCCAAGTTTTATTGATGATAATCCTTGCATAACATGTCGCGAACAAGGTTTTTACAAGGTCACCTACGAATTACAGCGATCCATGGACACAAATCAGTAAACAGTTCTTTGATTTTTTATATCGAGTTTACTAAATTACAAAGTAACAATATTCTCTTTTTTTTGAATAAGAAAAAAAGATACAAAGTTTATTTATATCTCTTTTCACTTTTGACAAAACTTGCATAATCATTTGTTGGAGTTAATCCAGATAATGCGCCTTCTTCACATTCAACATGTTTGATATTTTCTGCATTCATAAGATAACTCCAATCTCCTCTTGGTAAGATCCACTGACCTTCAAAAATCAATTTATTAATATTCACCGATAAAAGGAAAGATTTCAGTTCTTCAGCATCTCCACACATAAAATCATGGGACATATCACATTGAAGATGAAGATCTATTTTTGGTCCTAAACTTTGAAGAAGTTTAATGATTTCTTCAATTGACATCATCTTTTGTTGCATATAATGTGAACCATATGATATCGTCCAATTCTCGATATACTCGTTATTAGAAATCATCGTTCTTTTTCTAACAACTTTACAGTTCTCTCTAATATCATCCAAATCTCCAGACATTTATACTCCTTAATTTATTAATTTTAATCATTTTTCGATTATATCATAGAGCTTAACTAACAATAATAGTTGTTGAAAAATTGCTTGTATTCGGATCAATTTCATTGCTACTTACACTGAAACCAAAATCTAAATAACCTATCTCTCTTGCTATTCCAGTTATAATTACTTTAATTGGTTCAGTTATATCGAATTCTAAATCAGCTTTGGCATATGCACGTTGTTGACTATAACCAACAAAGAAAGACGGATTATTACAACTCATATCTGATATTACATAACTATTACTATAAAAACAGTAAATACTCAAAAAATCTAATTGTTTTTTTGTTGGAAACATTACAGTTATGGTAATAACAAGTTTTTCATTTACTATTGGATGATGTGGATCATACTCAATTTTAACTTCATATGTTGTCATGAAATAAAATAAAATTGATTTCTATAATTATTAGAACTAATTTTTTCTATGAGTATACCATGTCATATAAAAGATAAGATATGTTGGTATTTATGGAAATCAAAACAACAACTCTTAATCAATGAATTTCATGAAAGAGTTGGATATTGTGATTGGTATATTAACAACATTCTACCAACTTTTGACGATACTATTATTAGTTATATGAGATTAGTTGATGATCAACCATATATATTCAGTTTTAACCCAGGATCAGATAAACCCATTTATAAACTATCATCAAATTATGTTAATAATCATGATACTCCATATGAGTGTATGGCTAGTAATCGTAAGAGGAGAAATGGCTCAAGAAACAAAGCCAATTCAATTTAACAGTTAGTATGATGTAGCTCTATGATAAAATAATTATTCACTTTGGATATTATCCAAGTGAATTAATCACATAGTCTTTGATTCTACTTCAAATCTTTACAAAGTAAGTAATCAATTTTACTTGATTATTATTTTTCCTAATTCAATTTCTTTCTTGTTCTTTTCATAATCTTCTTTCAATTTCTTCAATTTCTCCAATTTCTCTTCTTCTTTTCGTTTCTTCTCATCTTCCTCTTCTTTTCGTTTCTTTGCGCGGTTCTCTTCGATTTGTTGGTCGTGTTTACGCTTATTTTCACGTAAACGACATATCTTTGAAGCATCCGCAATTTCACCCATTCCAGTGATAATACGCTTCAATTCATATGTTGCACTTTTTCCTAATTTCTCTCTCTCTTCTTGCATCACATTAAATATCTCACCTAAAGATTTATCACTCAAATATGGTGATTCATCCAAAAAATTATTAAAATCATTCTTCATTTTTTGTGACATTTTGCTACTTTGAAATATCATCATATCTTTTTTTTAAAATTAAATTCTCGATTATATCACAGAGCTTATTACTTTATTTGCTATTATTGACATTTATAACAAAGTCGTATGGACTCTAGACGCTGTTTGTGCGGTGACGATGACATTCAAATTCATCTGTCACATCATTTTCAGCTATTCTCGAGGTTTCTCGAAACTCAAATGCATGTCATTCATGCGTTTTTCGTTTTGATCCATCATCGCCACAAAATCCTCAAAAGTTTGATTGGGATTGAGATTGAATGTCGTGAACTTCTCATTCTCAGTTTCGGAAATTCTCGTGCTCTTCTTTTTCCAATCTTCGAACGAAACCAATTTGATCTCAACAACACGTTTCTTGTAGAGTTCCCAATACTCGTCGTGAGGTCGATCGTATCGTCCAACCAGTCTGTCGTTGTATTTGTCGACAACCCGATAGAACCAATCTTCCTCATCGTACGTTCCATTGTCGAAAACAACAATGGGATGATGTGAGCGACGTTCATTGATTGTTTGAACATCCCTAGCGTAGAACGTCAGTATCTCTCCCGTTACGGGATGTTCGCATTGGATTCTCTTGTAGACAGTAGTCTTGTAGGTTGGTGCAGCCATTTCTCCTTTGAAATAATATATATATATTTTAATTTTATTTCAATTTTCGATTATATCATGGAGCTTACCCATATTATATAAAAATAATATTGATTTTATTATAGTCAGATGACATCTACCTTTTCATGTGACATAATTACATGTAAATATGTAATATTGATGTTTTAGATGGTAAACAATGCTGTGAACATTGTATCAATAGCCAAAAAGAAGTTAAACTATGTAAAAAATGCAAAATAGATAGACAATGTTATCGTTGTGGAGCAGAAATACCTTTTATTCAAGGGAATCTATCTAATTGCAAAATTTGTGATAAATGTGAATTACACTAATTTTATTATAATAATATACAATATTAGTCAAATACATTGTTTTCTCCTCGATAAAATCAAATAATTGATTTTATCGAATTATCTAATTAGTTTAATTCAAATGTTAAAATCCAATACAGTGGCTTTAGGTCCTTCTGCAATAACATCAGCATCATCAGCATCATCAGCATTAGCTTTTGGAAGTGCTTCTGCAGCGTCCAGTACTGATACATTAGCGTTTGGAAGATCATTTTCAGCATCTAACAATTCTATTAACCAAACTGTTATTGATAAATTCTCGGAAGAAGGTTATTCAATTGATGAAATCGTTATTACCCCGCTTCTCTTGGAGCAAATTCTTACATTGATTCGAGCACGGCGCCAACAAGAATTGAAAGAACAAACAGATCAAATTGTCGAGCTTGAAAAGAAAATATCAATGATAAAAGGGTTTGAGGATTCAAAATGCAAAATTCTAAAAATACCAGATAATTTCTCGAAATTTCTTAAATTGGAGAATGAATTGAGAAATCTGCGAGTTGAGTTTTTTAATTATAATACTAATGATATTATAAAGGTCCTCGGGAAAAAACGTTCACGAACTGATGAACCCGTCGAAGAAATTCAAAGAACGAAAACACGCAAAACTACAGAATAATTACTTTGGATATTATTCTAAGACTTCAAAAAAAATAAACAAAGTAGATGATCTTTTAGACACTGTTTGTGAACATCGTTATTTTTGTTGTTTCATGTGAAAAGAAAAATTATTCGCATTGATATCACATACCAACCAGTTCTTTTTTCCGAGGTTACCAAGTCGATGTACCAATGGAGTGCCATATTGCCAATAATCCTTGTAACTCGGACGAGGATAAACCTTATTGGCATCATGATAGCACTCTATTGACACTAAATGTTCGTCATCCCAAACACGAATGTATTCGTCATCCATTCCTACACAATAATGTAATATAGTAGGATTATTTGGTTCTCCAAAACATTCAATGCAATGACCTTTTAATTGATTACCTACCGGAAGGCTCTTATTTTTTGATTGAAAGGTTCTTCTTCGTTGTCTTTCAAGAACCTTACTTGTATTCTCGTTTTGCCCCGCTACACACAACTTGATACTTCTTGATAAGGGATCTTCTCAGATTTTATCAAGTTTCTCAACATATTATAGTGTTGATCATTCGTTCAACCTTTCATACACTTTTGATGTTTTTGTTTTCACACATGGTCTTGTGTTGACTTTCCTTATTTATTTTCTATGATTTTCTGTTATTTTTCTTTTTTATTCTGTTATTAATTAAGGACATCTAGTTGTTTTTTATTAGATCTAATAGTCTAATTTGGACGTGTAGCCAATCCGCTCAAGAATTGTAGATTTTTATTCTACTATTTCCTCTTCTATTGGTATTTTTGACACACAATAGATACAGCGAGCTCCATTTACATCTCGTTGCCATTCCGTTTCACAATGAATACATTTATAATTTTTTGACATTCCTATTTCATTCATCTTGCCACATATTGAACATGTCTTTGACGTTCGATATTCATTGATTTCTCGATATAAGATATTTAATTCTTCACATCTTCGAGCTAATCGTTGCTTGAATTGAAACACACTAAATTTTAATATTACTCGTTTTGACATGGCATTTAAATTACTTTTTTTACTTGTTATTCCTTTGACACTCATATCGCCAATTAGAATTTCCTTGTAATTACTCGTTAAATATTGTATTGTCTTCCAATGCATGTCATTTACCTTATTTTTGATCTTCTTATTTATTCTTTTCTCATATTTCCTTTTCTTCTTTTCTACTCCTTTTTTTCCAAGATTTTTTCCTTTCTTTATTTTATTTCTTTTATCTATTTTTTCTAATAATTTTTTTATTTCACCTTTCGAATCATCTATTACTGTTATATTTCTATCTGATACTCCCGTTAAAAATGGTTTTATACCTGGATCTATACTGATAAATTCCGATTTTTCTTTTGTATCATTATTTTTTCGAGAATTTACTATACAAATAAAATATCCACCTTCTTCCTTATTATATTGTAATATAAATTCTTTTTTGATTTTTTCTTTTTCTAGTTGATATTCTTCTTTCGTTTCTATATCATATAATTCTAATTTTCCTAATCCTGATATATCTCCATTTTTTTTAATATATATCGGTTCAATATATAAATTATAAAAATCTCTTTTATATTTGTAATATCGAACACGAAAATGTTTGATGTTTCCATTAAAATAATTTGTTAATGCGCTTTTATAATTTGCCACTGCTCTTTTAATAGCTCCATCTAATACATGTACTGGAGTTGTTGGTATCTTTTTAGCTTTCATTTTTTTTATTAATTTTTTTTTTAATGCTTTTAGTTCCTTTCTAATTACATAATAATCAACTATTGGTTTCCAATTTTTCTTTGGTTTTTTATTTGGGTTTGTCTTCTTATTATTTTTTTTAACTGATTTTCCTGTTCGTCTTTTATCTATATTTTTTATTATTGGTTCTTTTACCTTTTTTATTAAATTTATTTTTTTCTTTTCAGGTATTTCCTCTTTTACTTCTTCAATATCTACAACTTCTTCAATAACATCTACAACTTCTTCAACAACATTTACAACTTCATCCATTTTAACTTCAGAATTTTTATGTCGATAATCATATTTTTTTGTATTTTTTAATATCCTTAATGCTTCATTATATACTGTGGTTGAAGCTTCGGCCCAATAATATAATATTTTCTCTTGCTCAGAGGTCGGATAATATTTATATTTTCTTGCATATACTGATTGTGTATATTCATCTGTAGTTATCGATAAATTCTTTGCATTTTTGGTTTCTTTGATTTTAAACCACGAATATGTTTCGATTTTTTCCAATTTTTCATTACCATTTGGTAAATATACTTCATTTTTATGTTCTAATATTGATTTCGCCAAATCTTCGGATGTATGACGTTTTTTTCTTTTTCTCATCTTTATATATTATTATATTGTTTTTTTATTTTTCATTTTTTAACGCGTAATAAATTTTCATGTTGTAATATCCTTATATTAAATTTTTATTTTCAATATCCTTAAATTAAAATTATTTTTTTATATTCCCCTAAATAAATTTTTTTTTATATTAAAAAAATATTATATTTTAGTATATATAATATTATGGAAACCAAAGAAGAGGAAGTTATTCAATATCGATTTAATTGTGAAACATGTAGATATCATACCAATATTAAAGGTTCATATGATAAACATATGGAATCAGTTCTACATTTAACTGGTAAACGGAAAATACGCAAAGATCGAAAACAAGCTATGTATTTTTGCGATAATTGTGATTTTAAAACCACCCATGAAGTAAATTTCAAAGCTCATTGTCTGAATAATCATGCAACAATAGATAAAAAAAAATCAAATTTTAAGTATTATTGTATTAAATGTAATTTTGGCACATTTGTTGAACCTGCTTTTGATAGACATACCAAAACTAAAAAACATAAAATCAAGACTATTTAAATTATGTTATAATTTCTACATGCTTTTAATAAACATGTAGAAACTTTAAAAATATAATTTCAATTATGGTATAATTTTTTCTGATGAATTATATATTATTATAATATATCGAAGAGGATATTGATTATCAAGAATTATCAACAAAGTAATATACTAGTTGCCCCCACTTAGCGTAAAACTCTTCTACAGTCATGGTTGGTTCATCAGTCTTAATAAAATGTGTCATTTTTTGTAGATTTTATTAGAAACTACTGGAACATCAATATTTGAATTTTATCTAAGAGTCTTATTTCAAAGTAATTTAAAATGTTATATATGGAGTCAAGACGTAATCCATCAGTAATGTTAATTCGAATCTTATACTCGTTTATGTCTCGATTGGACTCGACCATGTCTCTATTTCGATAATATTTAATCTTTTTCCTAGACAATCAAGCATGAAAATTCGAATCGCATTCGTTGAAAATTTATCGAAGTTCACTGTACGTTTAACCAATTTGTTATCTATCACCGGGTCACCTAAATTAATCCATATTTGATCTTGATCATTCCAACCTTGTACTTGAAAATCTATACTCTTTTCTTTTAATGTTAGTGTATCAGAAGGTTCAGCCGGAAATGGTGTATCTTGGAACATGTAAACAACCACACGATCTATTGTTTGTTTGTGAATGAAGTAAATTTTCACCCAGCATGGTGATGTTGACTGACCTATCAACACACCCTCCGCATAGATACGGTTACCGTTAGTGATCGATGGGACTATGAAATCGTTACCACATCCTAGATAAACTGTTGCTAAACCAAGTGATGCAATATTGATTCTGCCCTCAATCTTTACATTCTTTTCTTTTTTATTTAATTCATCATTTTTTATCATTTTATTGTTTAATTCATCAATTAATTTTTCTTGATCAATTACCTTTTTATTTAATTTCTCCATCTCTTTTTTCATATTTGTCTCCATGTTTTCTATTTTTATCTCCATTTTCTCCTCATGACTTATCTTTTTTTCTTGTAATATATAATTATATCTCTCATTTCTATATTTTGTTTCTAACGTTGCATATAAATATATTGCATCATCATTTTTTACTATTCTAAAATTATTCTCTTTTTTTTCAAAACAATCCTGCATAAATCGATATAATAATTTTATATTATTTATTATATTAGATGCATTATTATCTATCTTATATTCATATTTTTTACATTTGTCATAATCAATACATATTATTTCTATATGTTCATCCGTTTTAGGACTATAACAATGGTTGATAGTATATTCGATATTCTCTATAATATACTTCTTTGAGGCAAATGTCATTTTTCGTAATATTGTCCTTTTTCAATCAATTTTTCATTTATTGATATTCAAAGTAATCAATAATTCACTTTGTTAGGTACTCGTCCATGCTTCTACTTTGACAATATTACACCTTTTTCCTAAACAATCAGTCATGTAAAGACGAATTTGACCAGTTTCAAATCTATCGAAACTAATTATACGTGCAAGCACTTTGTGCGTAAGGTTCACTTTTTCACCAAAATTAACCCATTTTTCTTCTTCATCATTCCAACCCTGTACTTGAAAATCAAATAATGTATCAGATGATTCTACTGAGAATACATCGCCCAGCGACATATGAACAATCACACGATCTATTGGGGTTTTATATTTAAATTCAATTTGGATATAACACGCTTCTTTTTGTTGACTAAACCAATATACACTAGCACCATTGTTGCTCCCACCATTGATGAGGAGATCTGAGACGTCGATACTGGGACCTTTTTCTATATAAGCTATTGCTCTACCACCATTAGCGACCGATGCAACATTGATACTGGATTCGTCCATCTTTTTTTCTATTTTAATTTCTTTTTTTAATTCTTCATTTTTTATTATTTGCTGATTTAATTCATCAATTAATTTTTCTTGATCAATTACCTTTTTATTCAATTTATCCATCTCTTTTTTCATTAATTCTATTTTTATCTCCATTCTATCCTCATTAGTCATATCCTTTTCTTTTAATACATAGTTATAACACTCACTTCTATATTTTATATCTATCGCGGCATATAACAATATTGCATCGCTAGTTTTTACTATTGTAAAATGATTCTTGTTTTCATTGAAACAATCCTTCAAAAATTCAAATAATATTTGCGAATTATTTAGCATTTTATATAAATTAATCTCTATCTTACATTCATACTTTTTTATTTTTTCATAATCAATACATATTATATCTATTGGAGCATACTCACTACTATCTCCGGATATAGTATATTCTAAATTATTTATAAGGTACTTTTGAATTTCTTTCATTTCTCTTAATATTATCCTTTTCAAATCAATTTTTTCATATTCTTTGATTTCTTCAAAGTAATTGTTCTTTTAAATAGTAATTAGTAATTAGTGATATTGAATTTTAAAATGTTATTGATGGTGTCCATGCTTCAACTTCGACTAGATGTGCTGCGCGATTATATTGTTTGTTGGTAAGATTAATCCGAATCTTACTGGTTTCGAATGCCGTGAATTTCACGGTACGTTTTACCAAATTGTTTTCGTGGACGGGCTCACCCAGATTTTTCCACTCGATACCATTCCAACCCTGGATCTGAAAATCAGTAACTCCAAAATTTTTAAACGTAAGTGTATCTGTAGGCTCAATTGCTAAATCATAATTGTCCTGCAGTGTATAAATGATCACACGATCAATTGTTTTTAAACCATTGAAAAGAATCTGAACCCAACAATCATTTTTTTCAATACTCCACCAACGAAGTGAACTTTTTTCTCCTGTACGATTACCATTGATGATTGTTGATGCGGGAGAATAAATTTCGTCGCAGGCAGACGCCATACCACCATTGGCAGCTAACGCAACATTGATGCTGCTATGATTTATCTTATCCTTTTCTATCTCAATTATATTGTTTTCCGGTAAGAAAAATCCTATTCTTTTCATAAAATCTTCCCATTGGTTCATTCTATCATCCATTTTGTTCATTCTATCATCCATTTTGTTCATTCTATCATCCATTTTGTTCATTCTATGTTCTACCACATCATCATTTTTGGATGCATTTATCGCATCATATTTTTTAAATTCCTTCGCAATTTTATCAGATAAAATTGTCTTATCATATTTTTTTAATTTCTTCGCCATTTTATCATTTAATTTTTTATTCAAGTTTTTCATCATTTCATCTACATCTTCTTGCATTTCTACCATTAATTTCATATTAATTTTTTTCTCATTTACAAGTTTATCATTTAATTCTTTTTGGTTTACTATCATTTCATTCATTTTTATTTTTATTTCATCTATATCCTCATCAATTGTCCATTTTCCATCCTGATAAATAAATGTTTCACCTGTCGTTGTTTCTTCTAATACAAATTTATAACTCTCGCATGCATATTTTGTTTCTATCTTTGCACTTATAATTATCTCTTTATCAGTTATAGATATTTGAAAATCATTACTTTTTTCATTAAAACAATCCGTCAAAAAACTATATAATGTTTGCACATTATCTATCATTTTATAGGTAGAATAAATCTTTGAATCTATCAAACATTTATACTCTTTTTTTAATATAGCACACACTATTTCTATTGTTTCTTTATCCACAAATGAAATGGTATATTCTCTACTATCTATTTGAAATTTTGTCATTTCTTTCAATCTTAATATTATCATGATTTAATCAATTTTTTATTGATTAATTTTATTATATATTCAAAGTAATTTTTTTCTTTAATTTTCTTTTTTTTCAATCTAAATTATATATGGAGTCCATGCTTCTACCTCGACAATACGCAATCCACCACCAAGTCCACCAGTCATGGAAACCCGAATCTTATTGGTTTCGAATATCATGAAATTTACAGTACGTTTGACCAAATTGTTCCCAATTACTTCAACGCCCAATTTTTGCCATGAAGTACCATTCCAACCCTGGATCTGAAAATCAGTAACTCCGTTTTTTGTAAACTTAAGTGTATTAGTAGGCTCTATTGCATTAGTATAATCGTCCTGGAGAGTGTAAACAATTACTCGATCGATGTGTTTTGACTTTTCGAAGTCGATTTGTACCCACGATTCATTCGAATCAGGTATCTTACCTAACCATCCACCACCATTTTTCCAATTTTTACCCATGCGATCACCATTATTGATCGATGATACTTCAAAATTTTTTAGATATTGGTTGTCCAATGCAGAGGCTATACCACCGTTGGAGGCCAATGCGACATTGATACTTGATTCGTCAATCATTTTTTCTATATCTTTTTTACTTAATT
>Ga0302280_1001958_pt1 | contig 16343 bp, 14 predicted proteins | sample III_Fen_E1_1_FD_198771 | JGI IMG/M metagenome (GOLD analysis project Ga0302280, IMG submission 198771) | Peat permafrost microbial communities from Stordalen Mire near Abisko, Sweden - III_Fen_E1_1 | ecosystem: Environmental > Terrestrial > Soil > Wetlands > Permafrost | place: Sweden: Abisko... | reverse complement strand
ACATATACTCACATACGCATAATTTTCTGGACCGAACGAAATTTTATCGCACAGATATATAATATAATATCTGTAAAACATGATGAATAACAAAATGCGCAGTAAATGTGGTGCTAATACTACGGCAAGAATGGATGATCTTCAAGGATACGATGAAAATGATTCAGAACAGATCTTTGCGTGGGAGAATGATGAGGCCAGAATCCGAACTAATGAAACAGTTTGTCCTTCATGCAACAGTCGTTTACCTACATCGTCAGATCCTTTGGACGGTCCTAACTGTCAGAATAGAAGATGTGGAACCTGTGGATACACCGTGAGACTATATGGTTATGATGAAGCCGGTTATACCGATACTTTTGATGATACTGATTTTGTTGGAGCCCCCGATGGTCGTATCGAACAACCAATGCCGATCGATGATTCTTTCACTCGCAGAATGTGGAAACCCAGAATGGGTCCTAAATCAAAATTCGCCGATGATGAAGAGATGATGCAGAGATTGGCAATCACTAATAAAAAGAGCGGTTGTACCAAATCCGACAGAGCTGAACATATGGACTACGATCCACGTGCTGCTGCCGGCGGTATTACTTTTGCTGTTAGTTTTTGTATCATACTGTTATTAATAGCTTATTTTATCGCTTACAAAAGAGGTGAACTCTATAATGCCGACGGAACTACTGTCAATTGGTCCTTAGTAGCATGTATTCTGATTTTCTGGCAATTATACTATGGTTATGTATTGGTCGATTGGATCACCAAACCTAATCATGGTTGTCAGTCAATTTAAAATCCCATTAAAATGTTGAATTATGTACTACCTACCCTAATACATGATTACTTTTCATAAACATACATACATTTAAATACATTTGGTCATGAAGAATACTATCAGTGTTGAAGACAGTATCAAAACCCTTCTCAAAAAAAGTCACTACATCTATCCGAGCTTCGAATCGTACGGTTCACCGTCGGGTTTTCAGACTTATGGGGTTCTAGGAACCGGCCTTAAGAGAAGAGTCATTGATCTATGGCGAAAAATCTTCTGTCCGATGAACTCGCCAGATGATGAGATCAGCATATATGAGATCGATACACCAATCGTCGGTCCAGAAAAACTCTACATTGCATCCGGTCATGTTGATCGATTCACCGATCCTGTTGCTAAAGACAAAGATGGTCGTATTGAGAGGGTTGATCATTACATCAAAGCTCGAATCAAAATAGATAAAACTATGTCCGATGACGATAAGGAGTCTATGATTAATTCTCTAGACAATCTGACCAATGAACAGCTTCAAGATGCACTAACTAAATATGCCGAACCGGATAGACAGTTCAACGAAATCTATGATCAGAATTTAATGCTAAGTACTAGCACTAATCTTATGAATACAACATCTTACTTAAGACCAGAAACGGCACAGGGATTGATAACAGAATTCAAGAACATCTACAAATTTAACGGCGAATCTCTACCTTTTGGAATATCACAGATCGGTAGGGTGTATCGTAAAGAGATTCGAACAACACCCTTTACACGTCTGACAGAGTTCGAACAGGCCGAGATAGAAGTTTTTAATGATCCAACCAAACCGATCACATTGTCAGATATCATATTGAATACGAAGATTAATGTTTTCAGTAACAATGATCAAGAGTCTGGTACAAGATACGATTATGATACTTCCAAACGATGTCTAAAAGATATGATAAATTGTGGTTTGAATACGATCATTGCTCTGTTCATGTACAAGATTAGTCAGTTCATGCAGACTTTAGGGATCGATCCCAAACGTATCAGATTTCGTCAGCATCTGAAAAACGAACTGGCTCACTACTCAAGTGATTGTTGGGATATGGAGTATCTGATTCGTGATAAGTCGATCATTTTAAATGAAGTTGACCCTTCAGAATCATACTGGATAGAGGTTATCGGTATCGCTGACAGGGGTTGTTATGATCTGACCCAACACGGACCGGTCAGAATCAAACGTATCATTGATCCCCCAGAGATCAGAATAGTTATCAAACCCACATTCAACCCCAAAACATTCTACAAGACATTCAAACAGGATTCGAACATTCTCAAGACCTACATCGAAAACCTCTGTCAAGAAGATCCATTATTTGTCGATAAACTAATCTTTAACAATTCGAACAATCTAGCGACTAGTCTTACATTTGATAATAAAACATTCAATATCGACTCTAGTTTAGTTACTGTTTCAAAATCCAAAGAGCTCGTATCATCCGAAGAGTTTGTACCACACATCATCGAACCGAGCATCGGAGTTGATAGACTGATCTATGCCATCCTCAACAGCAGATACTGGGTGAGACCTGAGGACAGTGATAGATGTGTTATGAGTCTGAGTTCGATAATTGCTCCGATCCAAGTAGTGATTCTACCATTGCTTACGAAACCCATCATTACAAAACACATTGGATCTGTAGTAAACATGGTATCCAAAATCACATCTTACTACAAAGTCGATAGTTCAGGTGCAAGTATCGGTAAGAAATACTCTCGATCCGATGAGATAGGTATACCATATGCCATCACGATCGATTATCAAACAGATAATGATTTAACAGTGACGATTCGTAACAGAGATGATACCACACAGATTCGGGTTAAAATAGATGATTTAGCTAAACATCTATCTTTTTAATATTTTAATGATCCTACGGTTCCACTGATTTCGGATCTATACACGTATTTACCAATAGTACGATCAATAGTGCGAATACAATGATCATAACTAAACTAAACATATCGATACCTGATGTACTGATTGGAAACAATTCTGTTTTATTTGAATGAGGTTTATTGATCTGAATGTCTGTACCGAATTTGGTTGCAATCTCTGAAGGTTCTGATGTAATGAGACGTAGATCCGGTTTGATTAAAAGAGCTTTTAGTTCAGATTTAAGGATTTTGGCAATCTCCGTATCGATCTGGTTAGTAATAGGGAATGTTTCGAGGAGTTTCGAAGCACCCACTTTAGTAATAATGTACCCGAATAAACCGTACACTTTTGATGTTGTCATAAAAACGGGGTTATTTATCGACTTTAGATATTTGATCGTGGCAGGATGATATCCTAAAAACAATACATCATATTTGCCGATCTGATTCTGATAAGATTTGTATTTGGTTACAAAATCAGGATCAATCATCACATCATCTTCCAATATCAGAGCAGAGTCGATAGCAGGATCATTGAGAATCTTAAGCCATATATCACGATGACTCAACGCACATCCGATCGCCCCGTATGTCAAAGATACTCCCGATCTACTATTAATAGTACTCATTTTGGTATCCGATATACCTTTTGGTGTAATGATATCTTTGGAAATCGTGTCTAGATTGAGTATTGATCCATCCACAGCAGATACTCTTTCGATTTTATTAGGATTTTGATCGAGTTTGTTTAGTTGTGTTCTCATGTTATGATCCCGATCAGGACGTCTGTCTAGGTTTATGTAGAATATTCGATCTATATCGATCATCGTGTATGGTTTCATTATTAGTAATATATATCTCTGACTGTAAAAAATCAATGGTCGTAACGTAAGGAAAAAGATAGAATATTGACAAAATGAATTAAAACAATTAATTATGAACATCCATTTGGAGGGGCTGCATTCCGCGCACTTGCACTACGTGTTATCGCTTCCTACCCCAATTTATTTATCTATCGACAAAATATGAATAATAAACGAATCCTACCAAATGAATGTTCATAGTTAATCATTCATATTCATTTTGTTCACATCCTACTCTTTTTCTTACGTCGCATGCATTAAAAAATTGAAATTTGAAAAGATTGTCGAATGTACACTTGAAACATTAAGACTAAACCACACTATGTTCGCTGAATTCACATTCACCGAATACGATTTTGATTACAAGATTGCCTATGGTCAACAAAACAATAGTATTACGCTATGTATCGTACATAATACTGAATTTCTACAATGGTCTAAAACTATTACGACCAATCTAACAGAGAGTACATCCGAACATATGAAAATAACATTGACACCGAAAAATCTCTACAATATACTTTTCGATTACAGTCAAGGTAAGCTACCCGAGCGCTACAAAGTGATTCTTCCTGATAATTTCAAACATCCTGATGTCCCGTTACCGATAGAGATTCAATCCACGATGGATTACAAGGAGGAATGGGATATCAAGATCATCACGTTAGAACCGTTAAGTGTTCCTTCAGAAAAGAGATTCGAATTGAAACTGATTCAAAGAGATAAACAGATAACCGCCCTCACATCACAGATCGATTATTTGACAGCACAAATGAAAGAGTTGGTTGCTAAATTCGATATGATCGACATGAATACAATCAACATCAACACAAACGTTGATATGAATACTGATGTAAAAAACAATCATCGATACATTTCAAAAAAAGAAGCCTACGCAACTTTTGCACGGATCGACGATTACTACACTAAAGAAGAATCTGATAGCAAAGCATTGAACGTACAAGATTTTTACACTAAATCAGAAGCTGATAAAAGATTCGCCCCAAGAGTTAAAAATCCAGGAACAAAATAAGTTTTTAGTTTAATCACTTTTTGTACAGGTGTAACATGGTAGTGAGTTCTTGTCAAAAGATAACACCCCATCATGAGGAAAAGAACAACATGCTTTGATATGTATCATACCCATCCCCCTATCTGTGTGGCATTGACAGTCACATCTCATAATCCGAGGTTGATTTGACATATCATAGATCAAAACAAAACCGCCGTTCCCCGGTAAAGATGTCAAGTCTTGAGGGAGTTTGCTTATATCGATATCCATCTTTGATTATAATATGAATATCTTGAAAAAATTTGATGTTTTATGCATCTGTACAATAATGTTATCATAATCTCAAAATATATTCATGAATACTTCACCATCCGTACAATCTACACCAGTACGTATCAACAGGTTTACTGACGATCAAATAGTTACGGCTTTGGAAACTACTAAGATTGTCTCTGTCTGTGGATTCTGTCACAACATTCGTGTCAATAAGAAGATGATATTTATCGTGCTACGAAAACAAACAGAGACTATTCAATTGATAGTATTTAAAAACGAACAACCTGAAGCATTCGATATGATCAAAGATCTGTTTGATGAAGCAACAATCGATGTGATAGGTGAGATAGTACCGGCCAAGATCAAGACGTGCGCTGTGAAAAACTACGAGATCAAAATCTCTTCGGTAAATATCATCAACCGCTCGCGAGAACTACCATTCAGCTTGGATAATGCTAACGAATCTTTTCAACTAATCTCTGATCTACCAGAAGATGAAGAATCGACATTAACATTGTCCCGTAGTAGAGTTTCTAGACCGATCAGACTTGATAACAGATGGTTAGATCTACGAACACCGATCAATCAGAACATCTTTAAACTTAGATCAGCCTTCGAACATTCTATTCGATCTGCTTTGATCGGTGATGGTTTTGTCTCGATCGCCACACCGAAGATCATCCCGGCCATCTCCGAAGGGACAGCAAGTGTGTTCGACGTAAACTACTTCGGAAAAACAGTGTATCTGGCACAAAGTCCTCAACTCTACAAACAAATGATGATCAATGGTGGATTCGATAAAGTATTTGAGATAGGTCCAGTGTTTCGAGCAGAGACTGCCAACACATACCGTCATCTGTGTGAATTCACTGGTCTCGATATGGAGTTCGCAATCAATCCTGATCAGTCACACTTGGATATCATAGATACGATCTGGAAAATTATCTACACATCGTATACTGACTTTGATACTAACAATCACGATATGATATCTTATGTATTGGATCATACTAAGGCCGAACGATTAGTATTTCCAGAAAAACCAGTGATGATCGATTTTAGAGAAGGGTGTGAAATGTTAAAAGAGATCGGTATTTTACAAGATCCTTTGGATGATATTGGATCGGTCAATGAAAAGATCTTAGGGGATCTTGTCAAACAGAAGTTTAATACTGATGTTTATGTGTTGGTCGGATTCCCTAACAAAGCTCGACCTTTCTACACGATGCATCAAGACCAAAACTACTCTAGATCTTTCGACTTTATGATGAGAGGTAATGAGATCGCATCAGGAGCACAGAGAGTCCATGATCCGATTGTTTTAAGACAAGCCGTTACAGACAAAGGAATTATTTTGGATGATATTAACAAAACATCAGGATTGGAAGATTATGTTAGATCTTTCGAGACAGGATCCGTGCCTCATGGTGGAGCAGGCTTCGGTTTAGAGAGATTGGTGATGTTAATACTTGGTTTGACTAATGTCAGAACTACTACACTGTTCCCTCGTGATCCTAAAAGGACCACTCCATAGACTCATTTTCTTTTATCCATGAACATCGGTAAAACATATATCTGGAGTAACACAACAATAAATGTTATCACAAATGCATATTTTAACTTTCCAGTAATCGTTGTATCTTCTTTCGGATAGTATTTTGAAAGTGTGGTCTGAATCACATCGTTCCAAGCAAGTGTGACTAAAAGTAGAACAGCAGTCGTGACAGCCGTAATCAGTGTCACTCGATACTGATCGTATGAGCTCGTGAGATGATCTGTTATACCGTTCATTACATACAGACCATTTAATTATTTTATGTTTTCCCAAACCCCAGCTCATTGTACACACTGCACAGTATCAATATCACCACGATTAAACATACTGTCATCAACATAAATCTATCCTCTATACGGAAATAGCTGGATTTAGGTATGATAGGAGTAGTATGGGATATGAACTGTGATTTTGGAACCGATTGTGATACTTTGATCGGTGTGTGTTTCACTTTACTTTTAATCTTGGAATGAAATCTTCTATCATCACAACCACAACTTTTAGAACTTTTAGAACTGATCATACTATATTTTGATCTCTTGATAACAGTTTTTATTCAGCAGTATCATGATCGAACAAAGCTTGATTGGCCTTTCCTCCCAAGAGTATCGCCCTTTGATCTCCTATTACGAAACATTCAAAGCCACTATCACCTGTAATAGTGCTTGCTATCACACCGAACGGTTTGAGTTTTTTGATCTTATCATCTATCTTTGTTTCAGGACCATCCATCTCAACAAGAGACTTCTCGACAAGAGGGCCATCAACGATTGCTGCAGTTTTAACATAACCGATGTATGGAAGATTATTGAAGTTTGTGGTTGGTATTAGTTTATTGATGATATCTATCGCATACAGATCATAGAATCCGAACTGTCCACCATCCACACCAACACCGGTCCCAGAATGAGTCCATTCCCATTCTGCAACATCCGATACTTTTGGATTGATATTTAGGTCATTATTTATGATCATCAAACTGTCGGCAATCGTGTAGGCTGTGTATCTACCGGACTTTAGATTGATATCGTTGTAATCTGTATCCCCGATCACAATCTTATCTTTAACATCAAACGATCCTATCCGAACAAGTTTAACATCTGTAAGGTCTGGTACAAGATCCGATAGTTTGATATTATTAAAAGATCTACCACTACCTAAAGTCAATGTATATGTAGTTATAGGACCGCAATCCGTATTAGAATTACCTCCTCCTGACTGATTTACCTTCAGATTACAATGAGCCCTTTTATTGTTCACATAAGTTGCGTGTAACTTTAATGACATTCCTCTATATCGCCACATGAAAATATAATATCGCATTCTAAATATATCTCAAATGATCAATATTCAGGCTTCACAAACTGATGAGTTCTTCACAAAGTTTCATGCAGCTACCATACCCAGATGTAAGATCTACAACGATTTTATCTCCGTTAACGGAAACAATGAACAATCGCAATCCATCTATCGTGAGATGTGTTATGCATTCCGTAAATATTTCGATATCTATCAAAAGCAGATGATTGTTAATGGAGTTTGTAGTTTGGATGTTTGTGAAAAATATTGTAATGAACTTACTAACGAACTGATCAATAAACTGAAAAATATAGTAAATACTCCCCAAATCGAACATATATCCAGATCGTGGCTCGATGCTAAACGTATATGTGATTCGATAAATGTGGGACTTAATGAACGTTCTTTTCAACAAACAATGACACAACATTTGGATGTAGATCATATTCGTAAACAGGTAGCACCAGATACAATTTGATATTTCAATACTTAAAATTGTGATGTGTATTCTGGAAATACAAATGACAGATAACATACAATCCGAACTACAATCGAAGCTAACCGAATTACAACCAAAATACGTGGATAACTCGGAGTACACAATCTTTTTTGCACTTTGTGATGAAGTATTGTTCGATGAAGACACTTCGATGTCGCACGATGATGTCGTAAAAATTAATGCAGTCTCCGTACCACGAGATAACATATGTAATGATCTAAAAGAATTCACTACTGTGGATCTACCTGAAAATATATCGAATGATATCGGTAAAATATTCGATGACTGTTACAACATCCATCAGGATGCCTTAATCAGTAATGAATCCGAAATATACGATAATTATTGTGATGCACTCCAATGTTCTTTAAAAAATCTACAACCGACATACGATCAATCTATCGTTCAGCATCTGTGTAAAAAATGGCTTAATCCTACAATTTTACAAAACACGATAAATAGAGAGTTCAATGAGCACTCATTCAGATCGGGCTTGATAGAACAACTTAATCAGTGGCTAACCCACATTCAAGATCATCCTGGAGTAAAGATCAGTATCGGAATAGATCATAAATACTATGGTCTAGTTATGCATTTTGATAGTATATTCGATTTTGGACAGACAATAAACAATCATAATTAATCGTGTAAAAAAATCCACACGTGCCCACAAAAATCATCATATATGTATTCTGTGTAATCTTCACACAATACACCTGTCAAATAAATCCAAGGATACTTTCCCCAAGGACAATCATCATGCATATTTAAATATATGTAACTTTGTGTTTCAGAGCGACACGTATCGGACAATATTGTTTCAATAGTCACATCATAATCATCCAACTCTCTGTATCTGTCCTCGTTTTTAGTGGTGCTGACCAAAACTTTGAAGTCGACACGTATCAGCGTTTTTGTTTCATTTATTAATTTCTCTCGTTCATCAGGTATCAGAAGATTTACTAGTTCTTCTGGTAAAAAAATTATCTTTTTATCTTGGTTCATTAGACTGATATTGATGATTGTTTACTTATCTTAATCTTTTAGTTTTCAACATTTTCTTAATGCATCGTAAGAAAAAGGACATAACGCAAACAAATGAGTTTGATCGATTAAATATGAACATTCATTTGGCGGGGATTCGTTTCGCTAATGCTCACTACCCCCAACTTATTTGGAATCATAGATTTAACGACAAATAGATCAGGGTAGTGAGCATTAGCGAAACGAATCCCCACCCACATGGATGCTCATAATCAATCATTCATATTCATTTTTTCACATCCTGCTTTTTTTCTTAAGTTGCATACATTGACATTTTCTAGACCGTAACACTCTTGCTCAGATTTTTAGGCATGTCCGGATTGTGATCTTTGAGGATCGCCATGTAGTATGAGATTAGTTGCATTGGTATATTGTGTATTACACCTTTGTAGATACTGTTGGTCGGTACCAAAATCTTTTGCATAGCATGGCGAGAAACTTCTGCAGTATCTGATACGACGATCGGATAAGCCCCCCTTGAAAAAACCTCTTCGATTGTGTTGTTCATTAAAGTAAAGTGTTGATCGTTCGGATTCAAAAATATGATAGGTGTACCCTTTTCGATAATCGCATACGGTCCGTGTCTTAAAGCATTCCCAGAATAGGCTTCAGAATGTATGTATCCGATCTCCTTAGTTTTAAGTGCCCCTTCGGATGCAACGGAAACCATTGATCCTTTCCCTAATACGAACATATGATCTTGATCTATCAGATACATCGCAACAGATCTACAAATTTCGTCTGTCGATTGAACAGTCTTCTTAATGTCTGTTGGAAGCTGTCTCAAGGCCTTGATGTAGTACTCACGTTTGGGTTTATTTAAATTATCGATCTGAGCAAAATATATCGCCAACATACTTAACAGTATCACTTGTGATGTGAATGCCTTTGTAGATGCAACACCTACCTCTCTACCAGCATTGATATAACATCCACAATCAACTTCACGAGCGATCAGACTATCAACAACGTTTATCACACCGATTGTAAAAACATTGTTATCTCTACATATTTTGATACATCGATACAGATCTTTCGTTTCGCCAGATTGTGATAAGAACACTGCACATGTTTTACCTTTTTTCGGAATATCAACATCCACGAACTCTGATCCATCAAACGCCTGTACAGTAGTAAAACTACACAGATCCTTAAAAAACTCGATAGAATGTTGACCAGCGTTCAAAGAGGTACCACATCCTAACAAGATCAAGTGATCGATAGCTGTTAGATTTGTTTCATGTGCCATCGGACCACCGAGTCTCACTTTATCGTTCTCGATGATCCTTCCACCAAAACTAATCGCCCTGATACTCGCTTCATACTGTTCATTGATCTCTTTGATTGTCCAATGAGGGTAAGGATCCGGGGTTAATTCACTGGTCTTGATCGTTATGTCTCGCAAAACGTAGTTCTCAATATTATCAAAAGTTATCTTATTATCACGTCGCCTAATAACGGTGATGTCCCCGTTGTTCAAACAGACGTAGTTATTAACAAACGTACCGAATCCCGCTTGTTCTGATGTAACTATGATATACGATCCACCAAATCCGACTAAAAGGGGCGATCCATGTCTAGCACAGTACATATTGTCGGGTTTATCTGTACATATTATGACGAGAGCCCACGTTCCTTGTAAGACTGCAACTGTTTGCATTAGTGCTTCTTCCATGTGTTTGATTCCGAATGCGTCTTCGGTCTGATCGTAGTACATACTAATAAGATTAACAATGACTTCAGTATCGGTCTCTGATTTAAAAACGTACCCTTTTGATTCGAGTTCTAGTTTTAGTTCATAGTAGTTTTCAATAATACCGTTATGAACTAATGCGATTCTACCTGTATTGTCCAGATGAGGATGGGCATTATTATCGGTTTTTGAGCCGTGGGTCGCCCATCTAGTATGAAATATTCCATTTGTATAATTAGTATCAAACTCTTGTTCTGTTTGTTCCAAAGCCTTGATCGAATCCATCTCTTTAGTTGTCGCGAATTTTCTTAGCAACATATTTTTATCGGACGATATCGCACAGCAGCCTGCCGAATCGTATCCTCTATTTTGAAGCTGCTTCAGACCGTAGATACCGTATTTAAAACAAGGATTCAGACCGATTATTCCTAATATTCCACACATTAAAATTATATCTAACCTTACTAAAATATATTAGAATAGAGGAGGGTTTATCGCTAACGTTTTAAGAAGTCTATAATTATTCTTATTGTCAATGTAGATTTGATGATATTGATCCCGTGAATGAACATTATCTTTATCTACCGATTGAGGTTGAAGTTGAAGTTGAAGTTGAGGTTGAGGTTGAGGTTGAGGTTGAAGTTGAGATTGAATTATGTTTTGTGTTTCGACTATGGTTAAAACTACAGGATAGTGTGAAGATGTCACAAGGGATCTGTCACAGTATCTTAAGGTATCGACCGAAACATGTGCATCATACAAAAGTTTATAAAACACTAAAATATTAACATTCTTGCTGATTGTTTTGTTTGTGTCACTGTTACATGCCGTTTCATATGCGGCATAAGCATTTACGATAGAAGTATTCGTGAAGTTTAATTGTTTCATTCTATTGATAAATTGATTGATCGGTGTTGTAGATGTCGTATTTATTGTATTCACCGATTGTTTCAGAACATCACTATTATTTTTACCTATGTTGAAATCACCCATTACTACAATATTATGATCTGGAAACTGTTTTGTAACATTTGTAATGAACTTGATAAACAGATCAATGTATTGATCGAAATTTGTTGTGGCAAACGTTCTGTTGTGAACATTTATAATAATATATCTCTTGTGCTTAATAACTGCTTTGACGATTTGGAGTTCATCGCATATCGGAGCATCATCGCACTTCGGTTGCTCAATCAGATCAGAATGTTTCGTCACTCCCACAAAAAAGAGTTTTTTACTATCTTCACTGATGGTTGAGAATGTTGTTTTGTTCATGTTTTTATACTCCTTATCGTATCCGAGAGCTGCAATAGATGTTATTATCGCAGAATCAATGTCTGATCCTATCACCGGAAGATCAGTCGATCCTTTCACTTGATATGAAAGTTTGTTTTTTGTTTGATGTCGTTGTTTTTGTTGTTTCGGTTGATATTGTTTAGATTGATGTTGTATAGGTTGATTTTGCTTTTGTGTTCTGAATAGATGCGAAGCGTTCACGGTTTTTCTCGTGTACTCTTTGATGAAATTTTGTGTGAAATTATTCTTGTAGTTGGTCTCGTAATCGAATCTACACATCTCCCCTGCGACAAAGACGTCGATACCTGAAGTATTTTTATGTATCGCATCAATGTCTTGTAATAAATGATCTGATACGGCAGTTATGTATGGCATAAACGTGAATGGATTACAAGCGAAATAAGTATTAACATTATCAGGATCGAGTGATTTGAAATTTTCGACGATGGTGTCAGGATCGGGTTTGTCATGACAGATGGTATGGGACCGTGCATACTGCTCGATACATGTTTTGTATCTGGTGGATTTATCATTTGAAATAACATCCTTGATATCATCGAACGTGTCGAGTCCTAGATTGATGTATAACAGTTTGATTGTATGGCTGTTATTATCATCTGTGGTGTTATATGTATGCATGGAGATCGTGCCTGTACTCGAATTTGGTACTTATACATAAACGATCAAAATAAAACTATCAAAAAGTTGAATTCTGATATCCTTACAAAAGTATCAGAACACCACCTGATAATATGATACAAACAACAATACGTCCCGTGACGATATGACACAACCGATGTTACAACAGATCAAGAGTCGTCAAAAAAATATGGATGTAGCAAACATGATACAATTTGTTAAAAATAATGATTGTGATGATGGAAAAAAAGTAATATTGAATCCCCCATATCAACGACACTCAATCTGGACTACAGAAAAAAAGTCAGGTTTCATCAAATCTTTACTACAAGGCATTAATTCACATCATATCATACTAAACATTAATTCCGATAACAACTATGTATGTATAGATGGTAAACAGAGAATTACAGCTATTGTGGAGTTTACACAGAATAAGTTCCCTGTTCAGATTCCGTATGCCGATCATACTAATATCGATGTCGACGTCGATGTCAATGCAGATTCAGCCGAAGGGCACATTACATATTATTACAGTGCTATTCCCGATGATACTTACGATAATGATAATGCTATACGAATTCTTCCCAAAGATGATAGACTTAATTTCGATAGTTTTCCGATCTGCGTTGATGAGTATTTCAAACTGTCCTATAAAAATCAAATAGATATCTTTAACAGGATCCAACAAGGAGTTGCGTTAACCAAAGGTGAACTTGTTGCTGCTTTATTCACGAAAGATGCGACGTCTGCGCATTTTTCCAAATACTGTAATGACAACGAAAAGTTGTTCTCCAAATTTCCATCTATTTATGGAAAACCAACAGATGTAGCCAATAGAAAGAAACATTACGAATTTGTTCTAAAAGTGATGCATATCATATCGGAAAATAAACACAATATTCCATCACCAACACCAAAATACATAAAATCTATCAAGACTATACCAATACTTGAGAATGAAATAACCAAAATAGATTCATTGTTAAAAATGTGTTTTAGCGATGAGGTATTAGGTCACAATAAGATCATTTCAAAACTTTCTGCCAATTTTATTGTGATGGTGCTAATCACAATCAATAAAATGTTCACTAATAAATCTGGCAAACTTAACAAACTCACCCAATGCAACAAACAAAATATGTCAAGTGCCGTCCGGAAACTATACAGAGAAATCAAGGATAAAAAAACCAATGAGACAGGTATCTCACTAACAGCCAACAGTGTTAAAAACACTGAGAAATTCATAAAAAGACTAACACAATACTACGACGATCTTGAGACAAAAAAGTTGGAGATGTCTGAAGATGATGTTTCTGACGATGACGATATAAATGATACTAAAGATGATGAAAATTCTGATGATGATAGTTCAAGTAGTGAACAAGAAAAGATAGTAGTTCGTAAGAAACAGCAAAAGCCCACACCAACGGTTAAAAAACAGGTCGTTATTCGTAAGATCACTAAAAAATAATTTACTTATTATTCCTTGCCACAATACTCACATATTTTGAAGGTACATTGCCATCCGTTGTCATGAATATATTTTGAAATCTCAGGATGATAATGTACTGAGGGGTAAGATTTCCATTCATCTGAAGAACGTTCATTCTCATCAAGATATTTTAGAATCTCTAAATGATTGTTACACGCAGCAGTATACCATACTTGATCTATCAATGGGCATTTGTTCTCCAAAAGATATTGAACGATTCTAAAATGTCCTTGTTTGGCAGCATACACACATACCCCGTCATCCCAAGGACATCCGTTTTCATGTAGGTACTTCAAAATATCGAAATGACCACTCATCGCTGCGTATCTACATGCCCATTGATTCCAAGGACATCCGTTATCATGTAGATATCTTAACACTTCTAAATGACCGTTCTCGGCAGCGTGAGCACAGGCATTCGATTCCCAAGGACATCCATTTTCATGTAGATATCTTAACACTTCTAAATGACCGTTCCCGGCAGCCCTATAACATGTATAATTATCCCAAGGACAATCATTATTGCGAAGATACTGTAAGATATCTAGACGTCCTCCCTCGGCAGCAAAATTACATGCCACTGTAATCAATGGACATCCATTATCATGAAGATATTTCACCACTTCGAAATGACCATTTTTGGCAGCACAATATGATCGTTCATTCCATGGACATCCATTTTCATGTAACCATTTTAGGACTTCAAGATGACCATTTTCGGCAGCCTCACAACACGATTGTGTCCCCCATGGAACTCCCTTTTCAAGAAGATATTTTACAAGATGTAAATTACCTGTTTTAGTTGCGTGAGGACATGTCCAATCATTCCATCGACATCCGCTTCCAATAAGCCATTCAACTATTTCAATATTGTTTCCTCCCACTGCATGATTCAGGATTGTGGTTTCCATGTTACATCTTCTATTTTCTAGAATATATTTTAAAATTTTAAAGCTCCCACAGTAGGCGGCTAGTGTGCAGTAATTACCTGCATCCAACATTGATATTTTATCCGATTCAGATACTAGCCATTTGAACAGGCTTATGTGTCCTTTAGCAACAATATCCTGTACAATACGATATCTATTTTTCACAACATCCAGAGAATGGACAATCTTCCATAAAAATCTACATGTTCTTGCTGACGAGTACATCGAACCGACATCCAAAAATCCTACCATCAACAATAACAACTCTTGTGGAAGACTGAACATACTATTCATACATAGACGTAGATCCAGATTTACATCCATTGTAAATATTGATCATAGTATGACATTATCAGAGTATCAATACATTTGATATTCAAATTTTATGTAATGGTCGTGACGTACGGAAAATGATAAGATGTGAACAATTTCATTATGATCAATCATTTGTGGGGCTGCGTCTCTATGCACTACGTACGATCGCTTAAACTAGCTTATATCCTGAATTGCTTTGGGATTATTGGATCAATTGCGACAGGTTAGGGTAGGAAGCGATCGCACGTAGTGCAGAGAGACGCAGCCCCACAAATGATTGATCATAATTAAGTGTTCTGATTCATGTTGCTCATACTTTGTCTTTTCTCTTACGTTACGACCATTGAATTTTATGTAATAGTCGCAAAGTAAGGAAAAGTCAGTGTTCATTCTCTTCGGTCGGATTTCCATTCATTATTTCCAAAAAGTCGGGGGTAGTGAGCCTTAGCGAAACGCGGCCCCACCCACATGAATGTTTATGTATTTTGATTTTTACCCACAAACATTGAACAGTACACTTAATTAGCTCTGTCATAAAAACTGTAAATAAAAGGGCGGGTAGGGGCAGCGAAGCGAAGGCGCCATTCAATGCCTCTATATGATAGTTCACAATTAACAGTTCATGTTCAATCATTTACGTTCATTGTTCATGTAGATTGTTCATGTAGATTGTTCATGTAGATTGTTCATGTAGATTGTTCATGTAGATTGTTCATGTAGATTGTTCATGTAG
>Ga0302280_1001955_pt1 | contig 16354 bp, 10 predicted proteins | sample III_Fen_E1_1_FD_198771 | JGI IMG/M metagenome (GOLD analysis project Ga0302280, IMG submission 198771) | Peat permafrost microbial communities from Stordalen Mire near Abisko, Sweden - III_Fen_E1_1 | ecosystem: Environmental > Terrestrial > Soil > Wetlands > Permafrost | place: Sweden: Abisko... | reverse complement strand
TGTAGATAAACGTTTGGATTTTGTCAATTTAGACAGATGATTAGCAGCGATAGTCTCCAAACTGAGTTGCAATCGATTCAGGTTGTTGCTGAATGAACGCTGACCGATCTTAGGCAGGAAGGGAACAAACATAATCATGGCAGTTTCCAGTATTTGAACTTGGACATGAATATTTTTCTGAATAAAATAAAAAAGGGAGGAAGAAGCTCGCTGCACCGATGGTAAAATAAAAGAGTGACCAAAAGATGAGAATAATATTTTGATACTTGCCTTCTGCACCCACTCTTTCAAGCAAAGAATTGAAAACCCTAGTTTTATCAGTCATTCCTTTATAAAAAAATTAATTAACTTGTATGAAGTCAATATAAATAATTTTGAATTTAAACTCCATAAAATGATAATTATAACATTTTCAGAAACAATGGCCTTTTGCAACTTGAATAAGGCTAGGATTTTTGAGAATTATATGAAGAAGCCATTTATAAAGTTAACTTGAAAAGATATTATATAAAGGCTGGTGAAGAATGAAATTGCCAATAGATTTTATTATTTATCAATGTTAACCACTTATCGACTGTGAAACATGTAGAAAACTCTTATTATTATAAGCTTATATATAAATCAATATGAGTCTGAGAAAATTTGTTTTTATTTGATTTTAATTATTTATCATTATTCATTCTCCTTCTTTGTGATACCAAATTGACTTAATATTAATTTTGATGATATTGACTGTAGTATAATTAAAAATAATCAGTAAACCCCATCTGTATAAATAAAAACATTTTAAATATTACAATTGGATGTTATTAATATTTCTTCTTCACTTTGTAAGTTGTTCTTTCATTTTTAAACAAATTATGCTCATGAAAATTACAAAATTCATTTTCAAATGCAAAAGAAATATGAAACATCATTTAGTCATTTAATGGTAGGGATAGAATTTAACTATACTCAACCATGTGAGATGTTTGATATTGATTTACTTAGAATTGCCTTTTCCCTTTTCTCCCTATACTGCAAATTTTCTTTTTTCTTGAAGCACAATAATTGATTTCAAAGAAAAGTCAATTTAATGTTCAGTTTCTAGGATTTAACTTTGTTAATGATGATGAAACTCTCCCATTTTGCAAAAGACAGGTCTGCTATCTGCAAAAAATACTCTTGAATCGCTTCTATTTTACATATTATAATTTCGTAGACAGCATTTATTCGATAATAATCGAAGATAATGATTAAATGAACTGCAATCCCTCTTAATAAAATTGATTAAAATGATATTACACCAAATGGTTAAAACATTTATAGATATCAGAAGAAATTCTTCTTTTTAAAAATGATGTAGATGACTTATTGAAGTAAATTTTGGGTGAATTAAAAAATGGATAGGGAATACAATATTCTTTTCTAAGATTGACCTCATTATCTATTAAATTCAAATTGGAAAAAGAATAATTTGCCCAAATCTATTTCCGCGATAAATTGTCAATATAGATTTTAATGGAAGAAATTACTAAGATAAACTCAAATTAATTTATGATTAAAATGACTTCTTTAAGACAATATTATCGAAATAAAATATAGATAAATGGCTTTATTTTTATTTTAACGTTTTATTGATTTAATAGCAGTTTTGCTGTTTTTTGCAATTAAATGATTTTAAATATTGTATATAAATAAAATAAAATAAATAAGATCTAAATTAAAATTATTAAGTAAAGCAGTGAATAGGGCTGAAACAACAAACTAAATACATAATTAATGAGTCAATATTGTCCATATAGCTTATTTGAGACACAATTTAATTAAATCTATCATTACTTGATAATTAATTAATTATCTTTGAATTAAATTGAATAACAAATATTTGATTTACATATAGCAGTCCTTGTAGTTCATCTAAGGTTTATTGGTTTAATAAAAACATTTAACTTCGTATAAAATCAATCTAAAATATCTTAAAACATCAGATAAATCAAATTAAATTCAGTATGCGTACGACTCATATGAAAATTTAATTTAATTTATTAATCCCTTTTATAAAAAAATTACCGTTCACAGTTAAACAAGCTTATTAGTCAATATAAAGGCTTATCTATTATATTTTTATGACATAAAATTAAAGTAAGGCTGTTTGGGATCATCTTCATTGTTGTGTTTGTGGGTCAATAAATTGTTAATAATCTATTGATCATACTCGTCTCACTCTTCCAAAACTGCAGGAGGTCATTTAAAGTTCAAAACGCAACCAAAATGAAATAGATGAGATCAAGCAGAATGTGAAGTTAAACTATTAAGCCCTAAGAGAAGATTATCTGCAAAGGATACAAAGTGATGAATAAGCCTTTATGAAATGGATCAACCAGTTTTATTTTTACCATCTTAATTCTAACGTTGATAAGGCACTTCTTTGCCAGTTAACAGAATTTGATTATAGTTAACTTCCAAGTAGAAGTGTTGGAAAGTTAGTTAAGATGCTAAAAAGAAGAGAATGGAAACAATAATTACAAATTGAGCTTAATTAATAAATGAATTAAATTCGTTCTTTTTTAAATAATCTAAATCTGTAAAAAATTAACTAAAACGTTATTAAGCATTTGGGTGTGGAAAAAGTAATTTTAAATGTCGCTAAGCCAAAAGATGAATTTATAAGTCGGAGATCAATTTCGGAAGTATCCAATCCATAAGAAAGCGAATTTATTCCATAGAATTATCAATGGAAAAACATGAGATTAACTAAAACAAGTAGAGTAGTTGAGCTCAGCAACAAAAATCTCAAAGATTAAGATCTAATACGTTAGCTTCCAGCCATTAGTTGCTTCAAAAACATCAAATAATTTGAAATCAGAAATAATTTTATAACTTCTCTTTCTTGTCGCCTAATTGCTAACAACATGAGCTATATTACTACCCTCGACATTCGAGGAAATAAAGTTGGGGATTAAGGAATAATCATTATTGTGGAAGGACTGCCGAAAATAAAAAGCTTGCTAATATCTGAGACAGGAGCTACAAATAAAAGCGGCCAGCTCATTGCGGATAAATTAGATATGTTAGAAATGTTCTGGGCTGAACATAATTAATTGACAGGAGAAGTAGCCCTAGCGATTGGAAGTAAGCCCAAGGTGAAAGTCATGTCTGTAGCGGGCAATCCCATAGACAACAATTACTCAAGATAATTGCATGCACTATTTACACGTAAAGGCTACATTGTCCTTTGAGGCCAAGTTTACTAGTTTTATCTTAGATATTTTTTATTTGAGTAAAAAAATCATATCTGTTTATTAAACAATCTTAAACTTTTGGGCATTAAATTCATCAGTTTATGATATTGATTGAATCCTTGGTAATCGATCCGTAGACCTGCAAATTTTTTTCTTAGAGTGATTTCTTATCTTTTTCTCAATCGATTCAATGTACTTTTTTGAAAAGAACTTAATTTCCTTGGTATTTCCTACTTGCTGTTTCGCAGTTACTATAAATTTGTAATAAATAAAGTCTTTTTCCCATTCGATATTTTTTACATATTCGGACGATAAATCTCAGCTGATTGACATATTTTAGGTTTTGATCCTTATTGGGGTTATTTAGTCCATAATCTTAATGTCTTAGATTTTCTTCGAAATATGTCATTAGATCGAAAGAATGCTGAGTTTTACATTGATTGATTTTATTGGGCCCATGGCCGAAAGGTTTTGACTTTTCTCGGAAAAGTCTTATTTATTTAGCACTCCCTTTGTTTGTGACTAAAGCCTTTTTGATGATTGAATGGAACAAACTCATAACTAGTTCTTGAGGATTAATTGACATAGTAATAGTTTTTTGAGTTATTGGTACTTTTATCGTTGAGATTGGTGGCAGATAATGACTATTTATTGGATTTAAATTTTGTCTTGGGATACAGTTTGAATAGACGATTTGGATGACTTTGATACATATTATTCATAAATTATTAGTAATATTAAAATTATAGGTTTAAACCACAAGAAATTAATTAAATATCATTGTCTGAATCGACTGGCTTCTTTCTTCCTTTTATGATGATGAAATCATCTAAGATACTGATTGCATAATATTGTTCATAAAATTTAATAGGATAAAATTATCATTACTTATTATTTTATTTTATTGACTGAATCATGCATTCCTCAGCATTAGTCATTTATCAACTGAAAAATGGAGTTAAATTAAACTAATCTTAATACATTAATTTGTGTGACAATGTGAAATAAATTCCCAATGCGCGACTCTTACATTTTAATATACTCTTATACATATTTAAATTCAAAAGTAATATTTTAATGATCTTACTTCTCTTCCTGTATATTAAAGTATTAAAAAAATGAATAGTGAATTATTAATGAATTATTCTTTGTAAAAGAAGAGTTTATTTTAAAGCAAATTGTTGCATAACATATAGAAATAATAAAAAACTGTTTATTTAAGATATCACAAAGATTCACATCAATTAATCATCTTATGAATAATCGAGCAAACAATCACGTTCAATTTGTAATTCCTTTTTTATGCAGATGGCACAACTTTCAGCACAGATGGCAAAATTCTTTATGGCAGTCACTGAAATGTGCATTGAAGAAATCAGAAAGCAAGGAAACCATGGAGAATTGAAATAATCTTTAATCTAACAATAGAGTATTCGAGTGTCAAAAAATAATGAAAAATTCCAAAAGTAAATCATACTCACCCCAAAATAATAAAAGAAGATAATTTATTCACCTAATCATTCATCTCCTTCATAAGTATAAAAAAAGTAATTGGCTCTTGAAGATCAAAAAAATCATAAAAAAATCAGTTCTACTGAGTTGCAACAAATAACTGAAAAGCGTAAAGGTCGTCCAAGAACAAAAGTGATAGCAATAACTCACAAACCAAAAGCCCCTACGTCCTCATTTTTACTTTTTCTTCATTAAAAAAAAAATGATATCGCAGGAAAATATAGCATCTCAAACAACTCATAATTAACCAGAATGGCTTCATAGGAATGGAAAAAATTGTCAGAAACAGATAAAAGTAAATATCATAAACTTTCTGAAGACGAGCAAACGCGTTATCACGGAGCAATGAAAATATACAAAGAGCAATATGCTTAATAAATCAAAGAGGAAAGGAGAAAAAAACAATTTCAATATAAACTCAAGTGGCTGCAGAAAAAAAAGGCAGAAAAATCAGTTTAATAGTAAAAATTGAAGCAAAAGCCTTTAGCGGAAGCAAATGAAAACAACAGTTCTAGCAGCAGCTCAAATTCATACTAAAGCTCTCCAGAGATAGATTCAGCTCATCCTTAATAGCCAGTCACCACTACCCAAAAGAATTCAATTCCTACAGTCGGCAAGAATCCTACTTTAATCAGTTTACTCTAAAAAAAGATAAATTCCATATGATTTTTACATTTATGCTATCTAATAAAATAAAATATCAAATTATCAAAGCCGATAGGACTGAATTTAAGTTTTGTTTGGCTGCTAGTTTACGAAAAAAATGTAATTACCTTTTCATTTCTTCAACTTCTTTATGAGTCTTTGAAATCTATTCAATTAATAAGGTAATTTCGCTTAAAGGTACTCTGACAAATTTACTGGTATCATTGGTATTCTTTGTCGATGCTTATTTTCGATATTTTTCAGCACTTGTATCAGTATACTCTGTTTTCAATTTGCTTTAGGTATATTCGGTTTTTAATTTAAGACCTGATTTTTTAGATAACGAATGCTAGTTGTTTTTGGAATGCTCTTTATTCAACCTTTCTGTTTCTAAGTATCGATTAGTTTATTGAAAGGGTCGAACTATGGTCACATCAAAGGGCTATTTGCGTCTCCCATGATTTTCCTTTTAATTGCTTTGCAATTTGACTGTATATTTTTTTGACTGACCATATGAAGTTAGTATATGCTTCGAATGAGTTGGAAGATAAGATTAGCATTTTTCCTTTAATATGGTCTTGAGCGGTATTTTCATATTCTAATAACTGGCAAGGTCTTGACTGAGTTTTATGTTGATTGATGAAGTATGGGATTTGTTGATAGTAAGTCCTTTGTTCAGTGATTTTTTAGAAGAGTTTTTTTCGACGCTTTCTCTCATCTTTGAATAGTTTATCATTAATATTTATTATGGAATATCATTATGCAATAATCAATAACGATATAAGTTATATTGGCTTTACAGTTGGATTTTTAAGCATAATAATCCTTCATTATTTGAAAAGCGCACAAAAAGTCAAAACCATCTTCCCTCACTAAGTGATTTTAAATGTGGTTTTTGAAAGCAATATCTCTGTAATAATCTCTTAATTATTATTTTTACCACTTCAATAAATAAGTTATATCAACTGCTTGATGATTGTCTAATGATTTCATATAAATTAATAAAATTTTATCTGAAGAAGATAAATATAAATTGTTATTTTTGCGCATCCTCTTTTGATTGAAATAATATATATCTATTAATCACATTTTATTACTTTTTAAAGATCATGACTGCTTCCTGTTGTTTTATAATAATAAAGATATGTTGAGAGAAACGGATGCAATAGATAGAAATGCGACGTCTTTATCTGGCAAGGATTTCGAACTAATTACAAAAACTTATCGCCGCAGCGCAGAACTATTTTATGAAAATAAGAAAAACGACACTTATGTTCAAGATCTCATCTGTCTAACTAGTCTCTTTCCTCAAATAATATCGTCAAAGGCTTGTATTAATGGACTTACGATCCTTTCTCAGATGGAAATATTACGAGCTAAAGCCAAAGGTTGCCAACTTTTAATATAAAAGATTGATGCTGCAATAGAGCATCTCCGGAGACCAATTTTTATTCCAGTATAATATGAAAATATTCTCTATGCATTGTAAAAGAACAATCTTTTTACAGTAGGATGCACTATCGCAATTAGGTTCTTTTAAAATATAGCTGGCAATAATAGGTTTGACTGGAAAGTTATCATCGATCGGATTGGACAGAACATTTCTGCCAATCCTATTTTAGGTATTGATCTGCTGTATGAAATATGTAAAGGAAGTTAACTTCATTGCAAATTGGCTGTTAAATCGGGAGTTATTCGTTTTATCTTCCTGAATTTTATTCCTTCTTCACTAAAAGATAAACTTAATCTTTACAAATCAATCAAACTGATCAAAGTAGTAGCGAACTCAGATAAATCCATTCTTAAAGATAGAGAAAAAGTGCTATCCACGATAATATCTACTTATGATGACTATATCCCCATAATTTCTGCTATATGCCTCAAATGTTATGATCCTTAATACTGCAGATAAATTGGTCATAAGGAGTATGACAATACTAGCATTGATCAGCCCTACTTATGGAGTTATATTTAAAACTTTTGCCAAAAAGATATAAATCAAGCAATGATTAATACTGCGATAACTATGTGCCAAAAAACAGCAACTCCTGAGATATAAACTAAAATATTCGCTATTCTCTCTAACTACTGTAAATATTGTAAATTTTATCGCAAATAGTTGCTCAAGATGCTACCTCAACACCAATAAAGTCTGCTAAATTTCCTAAAGATGAGCATCAATCTCACCTAAATTGATCATAATAGTACCGAAATCATAGATTGGAAAACTTTATAAAATTTAGTGCAAATCAATACTAATTCAAAAGTGGAACAACTCTATAAATACCTCAAATAAATGGCAAATAAGGAAATAAAAGTCAATTCTTTAAATCAAGCTTTAACCAAAGTTTTTAGCCTTGACAAAAATATTGATTTCATGATTGAAAGAGCAGCTAAAGTTCCGCAGTCGGATAAGCAATTAGACGACATTAGACATATATTAATGTAAAAAAGTAGAGTTAACTAATTTGATTCTGACAACCTCTTTATGGTGAAGGAAAAGGCTATTTAGTCATTGCAAAAGTCTATTGTTAGAAAAATAAAATTAACATCTTTGAATCAAGTAATTTAGAGTATGGAACTCAATGATGTTACCCTTGTCGCCAAAATGCTGACTGTCGTTGAATTAAACTTAATGATGAATGACGAAGCAATTGACTCAGTGAATTTAAATCGTATACTAGAAATGATTCAGTGGATTGAAGACCACTACGACGGAGAAATTATAGACTGGGGGTCAATCGGCCAATTGTTAAATATTCTATGCGAAAAGGATGAATGGAAAAATCATTTGAAGTCAGTTCCTAAAAAATGTTTTTGGCTGTTATCAATTGAAGAAATCAGTGAATAGGAGTAAATTAATTTGTTCAATTTTATATAAAATATAAAGAAAGCAGACAGCTAAAAGAAACTTGCTCTTGTTGTTGGTTTTTTGGGCAAAGTATTGTTGCCTTAGCAAAAATTGAATTTTCTTCAAAGATTTCCTCTTTTATTCTAGAAACTAAGTAAAAATTTAAACGAAAATACTGATTACAAGACTAATCTCATGATGCTATCGTATTTTTTAAAAGGGTGGCATTTATAAGAAGACCATGATTCGAATTCCAAGAATCACAATATATGCTTTTAAAAACTGATTCAATCATTAATCACAATCGTGTTAACTAATTTCAGGTCACTACCTCAAGAAAATTATTTTTTGGAGAGCTGCTTACCTTTTGGTTTTAATATCAAACCAATAGCTCAAAATTTATAGTCACTCATAACCAAGCATGGCAAACTATCCTCCTATTTATATAGATAAGAAATAAAATCTGGAAAAAAACAGTTGGCTCCTATTAAAAATACAATATCTCATATTTCAAGCTTACCTCCAAATTCCATTCTTCAAACTTTGATTTTTCTTCAAAAAAATGACGATTTGATAACTGATTCAGATCTACAAAAACTGATAGATTCAATTTCTGGGAACAAAAATGCTTACTGGCAACTTTACCCGAATTATGTCAATATTATGAGCAATGTAATATAACTCTTTGGATAAACTGAAAATGCAAATCTGAAAGTGGGGCTATCCGATATCGTGATTAAGACAGTAACTGAAATTTAAAACAATAAAGACATAACTGAAGATGAACGAAACGACCTTTTTAGTGAGCTGAAATAATCATTTTAATCAATGAAGCAGAGAGGAGTGTATATTGAGATTGAGAGAGTTAAAAGTTTTGTAAAGAAGATTGTTGAAGAATAGATCCGAGAGCAAATTATTATTATTTTGAACAACTACAAATGCAAATAACCATAAAAAATTCGCAGGCCAAAAGTGGAAGTGAATGAGGACTCCAATATCGTAAATCCTCATGATTTTTCATTATCTAGGAGCGAGCAAAAGGAAGAATTTCATGACTAGAAGTCAGAAAAAACACCAGTGCCTTCCTCACCCAACTTTAAGGAAAAAAGAAATGATTAATCTATTAATCCAAAGGATCAAAAGATATCAGGCTTTACGACTCCTCCCCCTGTATCTAAAATGGAAAAAAAAGAGGATCTTAATTATAAGAAACAAGAAAAATTCAAGCTATCACCTTCTAAATTTTCGGTATAAGAGTCATTTCGACAGTTAATTCCTCAAAACAGTGTTATTTAAATTAAACCATCAGTTTCATAATAAAAAGAGTAACTTCCCCAATCTAAGAACACATCAATTGATTTCAAACTTAATGAGCTCAGGAAAAAGCCAACTAGTTTGTTAGAAGCTTTTTAGATGCTCAATCAAATCATTCAAAAGAAAGAGCCAATGGAGAGATTTAATTAAATTCATGGCTTATTTCTAAGTACTGATTTAAGCTAATCATAAATGTAATTATTTGGATAGTTAATAGCAAAATTTTATATTTAATATAACTGTCCCAAAGCATTAGCTTTTTGTCTTGACAAGACCAAGACGAGTATAGCCAAGGAGCAAGTCTATCAAATGATCAATAGTCATAAATAAGCATTCGTTCTTTCTCGAAGATGGAAACTGTTTTCCCGATAAGGTCTAGATATTGCTATGAAACGAATTCGTGAAGGCTTTTTTGGATAGGCTTGCCAAGTGGCTCAGTATAATTTACCAAAAACGGCTGATCTTGAATACTTCTACTCTAAAAAGTACAACTAAATTGTCAGTTCACTAGGAGGCAGCGCTCTCACTGAAGAAGATGTAGTTAATTATTTGCTGCTGATAGGCACTTCTGCAAGGTTACCTCAAATTCGTAAAGATTATCTTGAACTGCAGTTACATATTACAATTCTGCAATTTCTTAAAAAGTATTCGAAAAACACTAAAGTAGTTGCTGCTTTATGCTACGCTCTCTCCTCGCTTGTATATTAGTAGCCTTAAGCTGCTCTTTTACTTGTAAAACAAAAGTAAGCACTAAAAACTATCCTTGATGGAATAAAGCGAGAGATAGGGAACCGAGCTGTCATTGATCCTGGAGTATGCTTAATTGCTAATCTAACCTATTCCAATAATGAAGTCAAGGAAATTCTCAGAACTCTCCAAATCATTGAATTACTGATGCGTATTTTTGAGAATTCTACGGAATTACAGCCATAAGTATCCACTATGAAACAATTATTAAGAGCAATGGGTAACTTATCCATTTCAAAACTGTGCGCTTAGTAATTAGTAAAATCTCATTTCTGCCAAGGCGCTGTTAAAATGGCAGAAAAATTAGATATATTTGTCTCTCTTGACGATAAAAAAAGTAAAGTCGTTAAACTTCTTATAGACTTGGTATCTAATATCGCCAATCAAAAATGTGGGCTAGAAGTTATGCACCGAGAAAAGCTAGTCTTGTTGATTGTAACTTTACTTTAGACGATGTAACGTAATCCATAAATTCTAATGGGTTGCATTGACACTGTTGATGCCCTGTGCCAAAATCCTGATATTGAACATTACCTGGTGAGTGATAAAAGATTGCCTTTTATCCTCATAGATATCTTAAAGATTCAAGAAGATCCTAATATTTTACTGAAAGCTACTCGTCTCATGACAAACCTAACACTACATGCTCCTTCTATACCTCATATATTAAAATCTAATCTGCTAGGAGTAATTGCCAATGTTGTACTACCTCATACATATAGTGGGTAGCTGAATGCTGATCAAATCATGAAAATATAGGGATATGTGCGCAAGACGCTAACTCGTATTCATTAATCCAAACCTAATTCCCAAGCTTTATTAAAAAGTGGATTTTTAGAATGTTTGCTGAGAGTATTGGAGTGCATGCAGCTGTAGGACTCCTTTCTTGAGCTTTTATTTAACTATTCCCAACATTTACCCAATTTTCTCAGTAAAAGAGCATTCTTTTGCTTGATTAGAATATTGATTGAAAAGGTCACCAATCACGCTACTCTTTAAAAATGTATCCAAAGTTTTAAAAATGTGTTAAGTTTTTCCTACGATCGCGAAGATGAGGAAGAGTTGGTCATCAGTAGTATTTCTCAAATGTACGAAAAGCTCCTTGAAAGCCAGTATATATACGATGCTTTATTTTTATTGGGATATCATTTGCTAAGGTCTAGCAAGCTAAGAGCAGTGCTGCGTAAAAAGTAAGATAATGTGCTCAGCATGCTAAATACTATCGCAAAAACCATGCCTATCCATACAGAGAGCTGCAACTCGCTAATATTCCTTATTTTCAATCCGATGATTAAACTATGGCTATAAGATTTTGGGCCTTCTAGTGAAGAGGAATTTTACAAAATTATGCGGAAAGGCTTCAAGTGTCAATTATATCGGACAGATGGCTCTCATAAACCAGCTATAATAGATTTGGATGAAGAATACAATCTCAGGGCCTATAAAGCACCAGATGGATAGATTAAAAAGAAATATATTTTGAATGTTCGCTATGTTAGAGACCTACAAATTGACTACGCTCATAATGAATAAGTCTGGAAATACAGTTCCTTCAATCTCGAGAGAAAAATGTTCGATAGTCACGCTCCGTCACCTGCTCTCTGTGCCACACTAATTGGAAACTGTCGATGGGGGGAGATTACTTTTATCAACATCGAATTCTAGGACGAGGAAGACAAAATTCTCTTCTATCGCGCTCTTAGTCAGTTGATAGCAGTATTTCGAGGATGAAGATATAAATATCATTCTCCCATTTCATTTATAAATCTCAAATATGAGTATATAAAGCGATACTGCTCGCTATTTTGTACAGCTCCAAACCGATGCTCGCGAAGGCGACGGACCATCCGAAAAATTGACACTTCTTCAGACAAGGAAAGTTGTTGTTGTATAGAAAAGAGAGTCGCGACTACTCCTGATCTCCCCAATCCAGCGCTGCAATGTATGGCTATTTTTTTAAATTTCATCATTTGAGAGATGATTTTTGCGAGATGGGTTATATTTTATGGAACTCCTCTGTCTGGCCATTCAAAGTAGTGAATATGTGTATAGGTTGCATTACTGTTTTCTTCATTTGTTGGTATGCTGACTTCTTTTATTTCAATTACTTAGTCATGATTTTCAATTATTTTTGTGTTGCGATTATCCAAATAATCGAAGCATCGCACTTTGCCGCTTTATATAACATTGCAAAGCATCACTACACATTCTATCTTTTCTTGCAAGATCATTGACTCAAAATCACTTTGAGTCGATTATAGTGGGGCTTGAGTGATGATAAGTTTTGTACCAGTGGGTGATGGGATGTAGTTAGCATTGATATAATCGTTCTCCTCGGATAGTGCTGATTTGTTTGTAAGTATTACTCTGCTGTGTTAATCTAAGTGAAGGAATAGTTACAAATTGATTGTTAAGGATATCTATTCTTTTTATTTTCGAGAATGGAGTTGACTCTAAGTTTTAAACGATGCTTTTTAGTTTCAGTAACTGCTCGTAAAAGCTCAAACTCACTCTACAGATCTCGCCTGCTGATTTGATTTGCAATAGTTTCAATTTGGAATGGCTCTTCAACTATGACAAGGTCACTTGATTTGTCGAGATATGTTTGTGAAATTTCGAACTGATCAAAAGAAATGGGAGTATCAGTCTTCATGTTTAATTTAAAATATAAATCAAACTATATGAATTAATGATAATAGTCCATCCTAAATTGCATTAGTCAGTATCATTTGATAAAATTAGTCAGCAGCAATTTGTTTTAATCCTTATTTACATTGTCTAAATTAAATAAGGTGATTATAGCTTATGTATTAAATATAATTTTGTCATTTAATCTTGATTTGCCCTCATATGACTCTTCAATGACTGATATTAATTCAGCATTTTATAAGTTCAATTCTGATGATGAGTAATAAATTATATTAACAAAAAGATATTGTTAATTTAAAATATATTAAGAATTTAACAGCCTTTTGGATTAAGTTTTATAGGTTTAATATCTTTGATTCATCATCAATTAACAATCAAAATCGATTTTTGATTCTTGATAAAATGATTATTCATACAATATTGATCTTAGGAAATTGATGCCGTATTAAGCAAGAAAACAATAATCCAAACTATCATAATAGATAGAATAATCAACATTCCTTATTAATATTGAAAAGATTATCAACAAATTATAATCTTTAAATGAAAGAACACTAATAACATATCAGAGAAAGCCTAATAACTCAGAATACTTAATAATTTAAGGAGGATCGTTAGTCTCCTTAAAAGAAAAGCAGCTCTCTCCGAAAGTTAAAACCAGTGAATGGTTAAAACATCTTCCAAAGAATGTTTTTTACATGGGTTTCACCCCTACTATCATTCGGTAGCAAAGAGAACATAACGGTAGATATCCTGCCCATTCTTCCTCATGATCTCAGAACTTAAAATGAATACAATCGATTTCATAACAATGTTCAAAACATTACTAAAAGCTAAATAGAAGGATGGTCTCTCTGCAAGGCAATTCTAAAAACATTTTCGTGTCAATTTTTAAAGATAATTTTTATGGCTGTTGTAGTTGTTTCTCTGACAATGTTCAGTCCATTCTTGACTTCTATGATTATCAGCTATATTCAAAATCGTTCTGATTATGAGCCCTCTTACGGTATCACGCTCTTTGTAATTATCCTTATTACTTCTATAATAAAGTCAATTGTTTCAACTCAAATGAATTTTTCCTTTACCCAGATGGGCATAAATTTAACCAATAGTCTCACAATGATGATTTACTGTAAATCATTTAAATACGCTTCTATTGCGGAAAAGCGATTTTCTTAATCAGATATCATTAATTTTAGTCAAGTTGATGCAGAAAGGATGACTGATATGGGTTATCAGCTGGCATGTGTGCTGATTACTCCTTTACAGATGGTGGTTGGCATTGTTATGATGTATTGGTTCATTGGGATATCATTCATATCTGGAATTGTAGTGATGATATTAACGATAGCGCTCACCTTCTTCCTCACTAAATTTATTGTGAGATATAACGAAGGAGTTCTTAAAGCCAAGGATTAGCGCATGAAGGTTACTCAATAAATGTTGGATATCATTAGATACATAAAGATAAATGCAATTTAGAAATTTTTCTACCGTAAGTTAGAGATTAAGAGGACAGAATAAATTGAAATGTATAAAAAAAAGGGGTTTATGTTCGTCATCAATATATTTACTTACTGGATGAGTTGCCCCTTAATCCTATCAGCTACTTTTTTGACCTATATCCTTTTAGGAAATTAAATAAACTCTACAGTTGCCTTTACCACCATTATGATCTTCTCAACTCTTCAATATCCGATGAGATTACTTCCCACAGCCATTCAGGAGCTTATCCAGATATACACCTCAGTCAAAAGGATTTAAAAATATCTATTTACTGAAGAAATCAAAACAAATCATGTGTAAGAAGTGAATAATGATGATTGCTCATTTGCTGTAAAAATTTAAAGAGGAAATTTTTATTGGGGGGCAGAGAAATCCAAAGATAAATAGAGTAAGTAGAGTAAATAGTAAAAATAGAAGTTGAAAAAATAAAACAATACAATACAAAACGAAGAAGATATTCTTACATCAGAGGCCGATAAATCCTCCATCGGTGAACAATAATATTAAAACGAAAGCGATTTTTAAGAGTCTTTAAATGCAACTAAAAATACAACGCTAGTAAATCAAAAATAAGCAAAAAATGTTTAATAAAAGCCTAGATATGTAAGGTCGCTTAAAGATATTAATACCACTATTGGGAAAGGAAAATTTACTCTGTTGATTGGAGATATTGGTAGTGGAAAATCAAGTATGTTGCTGGCTATCCTCAATTAAATGAGATCTAGCTCTGAAACTAAAGTGCAAATCAATGGAAGTATAGCGTATGCAGCTCAAAAGCCTTGGATAATGTCGGCAACCGTCAAGTAAAATATTCTTTTTTAACTTCCTTTTGAAAAAGAAAAATTCAACAATGTTATACATTTTGCCTCCTTGTAGCAAGATATTAAGATTCTTCCAAAAGGAGTCGATACTTAGATAGGAGAGAAAGGGGTGAATCTCTCTGGAGGGCAGAAGACACGAATAAGTCTAGCTCGAGCTCTTTACTCATAGCAAGATGTTTATCTTTTAGATGATGTTTTGAGCGCAGTCGATGTTCATGTGGGTGATTTCCTGATGAGATAAACTCTCTTGGGTTACTTGAAGGGCAAAACTATCATTATGCCTACTCATGCTCTTAAATTTGCAGAGTTAGCAGATTAATTAGTTATTATGAAGAAGGGAAGAATTGTAAGAAAAGGCCATTTCAATGATATCTCCTAAACTGCTGAGTTTTAATAAATTTATTTGAAATAAAAAAATAAGGCAAGCAAAGTCGAGGCCGAATAATAATAGGAATAATAAAAAGTAGAGAGTGAACTGGCGATGTTACGGGATGTTTTGAAACATAAATAGTAAACTAAAAATTAAATAAAGACAATTGCTGTAGCGGATAGATTAGTTTAAGAAATGATGCTGCCATAAGATCATAAAGTGGGCAAGGTTGATTTCAGCATATTTAGAGAATATATCAACCTAAATGGGGGAATTCTTCGATTTGCAGTTTTAGTCAGCCTTGTCATGCTCTTTTGGTTTTTGTTCACCACTTTTTCATCCATTGTGATGGAGCATTGGTGCTAAAACCCAATTGGACAAAACTACGATTTGTATGTGTATATCGCATTCTCTCTCCTTTCCAACGTGTTTATTTTCATTCGAGCATACACTTTGATACTATCTGGAGCTAAACAGGGAGAGACTGTTCATCGAAATATGATCAAAGCATTACTTTATGCGAGTCTTGGTCAATTCTATAATAGAATACCAATCGGCAGAATAGTTAATAGGCTAACTAAGGATCTTCGCGAATTAGATGAGTCAATTGGATATGCGATTGGAAATGTTTTGGTCAATTTTTTCCAATTAGCCGGTACCTTAACGATCACCATATACGGATCAACTCCCTATGTATTAATTCCTATCGCTGTGG
>Ga0302280_1001950_pt1 | contig 16390 bp, 15 predicted proteins | sample III_Fen_E1_1_FD_198771 | JGI IMG/M metagenome (GOLD analysis project Ga0302280, IMG submission 198771) | Peat permafrost microbial communities from Stordalen Mire near Abisko, Sweden - III_Fen_E1_1 | ecosystem: Environmental > Terrestrial > Soil > Wetlands > Permafrost | place: Sweden: Abisko... | reverse complement strand
TTTTTTAAGTAACCCAGTAACAGGAGGACATTGCAATTTAGAATTAGATTGTTTCGATTCTGATTTACGCATAGCTGTCGAATATAATGGTGTACAACACTATAAATATATACCTTATATGCACAAAAATAAAGAAGGATTTCTAAATCAAAAATACAGAGATGATATGAAGAGAAGAATATGTAAGGATAATAAAATACTTCTTATTGAGGTCCCATATACTGTAAATGTTGAAGATATCAAAAAATACATAGAAAAAGAATTACGTATAAATGGTGTGGAAATAAAACCATCCTATTGATAAATGAAGAAAACAGGACAAGTAATTCCTTTTTGTTTATATCACAGGATAGATGCTGCAACAAATACATATTTAGGATTTATATCAAGTCCAAGAAAAACTTTGATGGAAGATGGGACTGAAAATTATGGCTGTGCACCTGAACCAAAAACATACAGACAGTGGATATTTGCAGGAATGTTTTATGGAATGATGCCAAATTTTCGACCAATACCAGTAGGAATGAAATTATTCTGCGCACAGAGAAGTGGTTCATATCCATATGATACTGCTGATGTTACTCTCACATATGACCCGTTTAATATTAAAAATGATTGTGTATATTTTATGACATTTTCACAACCTGTTCCAAACACAGTTCCGTTATATTTTCATAAATTAGGCTTGCATGTTTTTCCAAGTTTTGATAAATTTCCACCTTCAGATGATACTGCATGGGAACAAACAGATATATCTCCAGTTTTTGTAATGACTAAGGAAACGGTGGGAGATATTTTTAATCCTTCATACAAAAATACCTTAAAATTTAAATGTGTGAACGGAAGATGCATCCCATGGGTTAAAAATATATCAGATTTATATGACAGTGACCCACATAAAGATTTAATGGTACTTGATGATTGTGTATTATTTTGTAATGACCTTTCAATATCTAATACAAACGGAAAACCCGCAAATATATTAGAACAAGTTAGTATAATAAATACACGTAATCCATTTTTTCCATTCATATCGAATTTTATGATAATTGTAATAATTTTTCTATTTTCTACCTTATTTTTTTACATTGTTACAGACAGAATTAAAAATACAAACAAGAAAAAATAAAAATGATAATTATGTTCTTAATCTATTCAAAATAAATGGAATACGAATATGGAATTTGTACATTATGTGGAAACGAATGTAATGCATCTTCGCAAAGTTGTGGTAGATGTGCTAGACAAATTACCGGACATGCATTGGGATGGAATAAATTACCAGGATATATTGAAAAATCAATGTTTACATTGGAAAATTATAAGGGCAAAATTTTATATAATAATGAGTATATGGATGAATATCATTTCAGAAAAATGATATATGAACGTTTTTGCGACACATGCCCGTTTAATTCAAGAAATTGTTCTTTGAATTTAATAGTTATTTGGGTGGGTGCAAAATTTACAGCTGAATAATTTTCTTCATATACAAATATATGAAGAAAATGAATAATATTTATTTTTTAGTTTTCTTTGGATTTCCATCTTTTTTAGGAACATTTTTCATTAAAGAAGGTGGTAATTTTCCAAGAGATTTCGCAGGAACTTTCTTTTCTGGAGAAGATGATGAAACTGAATCTACATCAGTTTCACAGTCGGAATCAACAATAAAATCAGAATCAATATCTTCATCGGTTATATAATTTTCGATTTGTCCACAACCAAGCATTTCATATACTTTAATAATTTTACGGTCATTATGTTTGAGGTCTTTTTTACTAAAATCAAAACTTATTTTTTCCAGTTTACCGTCAAACTTTCTATGAAAAGATTCAGAATTTAAATCCAAATTTGTCATTTCTTTCGCAGTTTGTGCACTAACAAAATGTTCCAAATCAAGATCAAAGGTGCTCAAATCATCGAGAATGTACCAATTTATTTGTCTGAGTTGATTTTGTAAATGTTCAAGTGCATCTTCATTACCTTCTTTACGTATAAAATAATACCAACTTTCATAATGTTCTCCACTTGTTTCCATAAGCACTGCATAATTTCCGGTCATATTATGACTAGGTTTGTGAGAATCAGTATTTACAGGTGCGGATACAATTGTATCTTCAGAGTTGACAAAATCCTGACTTTTTTCCGACATTTTTGTATTTACAACACTGTTTTAAGTCATTATTCATTAGATTCGGAAAAATCTGTTTCTGGTAATATTTCATCTTTTTTATGTGGATTTTTCTGTCCTGTCATTATAGAATATACAAATTCTATATCTATCGGAGATAATTTCAATCGTGATGCATGTATCGATGCAAAATTTGCATTATATAAGATATTTACTATTTGTTGTTCTATAAAATACTGCAAAATTATGAATACATCTTTTCCTATTTTTTGATTTTCTAGAGAAGGATTGATTTTATTTATATTTTCCCGAACAAGTTGCTCAAAAGAATATTTCGAGAATGAAAGGCAGTCACTCATTTTTTGTAACCTTTTTATTTCCCTCACAGAAACAGTACCTGGTCTAAATCTATGTTTTTTCTTTTCACAAGCACGTAATATTTTACAAGTATCTTCTGACATTATCTGCTCTATAGAAATTTTTGGTTTTGGTACTATTTTTCGTTCTCTTTTTATCAATAATGATGAATGGATATATGGAACAACCCCTCCTCCAAGAAAAGATATATTATGCATTGTAAATAAGCAATTTAATGCATCATCTGTGCGAACTCCAATTTCCAAATCTCTAATAGTAATGCGAACATGAGAATTATTTAAAACTTTTATGGAAGAAGAAAGAATTTTTGAAACAATATATTCCAATGCACCGGCTAGAAAAATTGGGGCTCCCTTAGACACCATAATTTTCAGATACCCGAAATTACGCAAAAACTTTTCCGTCTGTGAAGGTGGGAAAATAATACCAGCTCTTTCCTGTTTTGATATGCGTTTTTCACTATCAACGTCTATATATTTTTGTAAAGCTTTCTCTCCATTTTCTACAGCTTCTAAAGATAATTTATTTGGAAGAGAAATAAGTAAAGAATTTTTGACCTCTTTTTCAGATATTGTCTTCTTTTTTGCAATTTCAGTCAATATGACCACTTTATTTGCAATTATTTTAAGAATAATACATGTAACACTATTTAGTTGTTGCTTTGCGTTTGTTGTTATTCCATTTTCTGGAGAAATATCTTTAATAATTTTTGAAATATATATTTCAAAAAATCTAGTCTTCTTTTTTCTATCCATATTTATAAAAAATATGATTATTTTTAAGCTAAACTATGAGAAGATTTAAAAGGTTTGGGATACATGGAAATAATGGAACATAATATAACAAAACCATCTATCATACGTTTAGCAAGAAGGGCTGGAGTAAAAAGTATGGCTGATGAATGCAACGAAACTGTAAAAAAATTAATAGATTCCTATTTAACAGAAATTATATCCACAGCTCTTATCGTTAATTCTGAACGAAATACAAAAACATTAATGGCTGATGATATTTATGAGGCATTACGCATTCGCGGATATAATGTATCACAATCTACGGATTTAGGAACAACCACATGCACAAAATAAATTCCAAATTTAACAATAAAATTTTATTAAATAAATGGGTAAATACAAAAAGATAGGAACATGTCCGTTTAAAAATTGCAGGCTGGGATGTGGAAGTGAACAAAATCATCGCGCAAGATATGCATATATAACTCAAAATTGGAGATTCAAAATGCAATTCGTAGATAGTAAACTGGAAAAAAAGATTGATAGATTTATTCAGGAAGCATCTTTCTGATTCAAACAATCGGAATCTATGTGTCTAATTATTGTCGCAAAATTTCTGTATCCGTCATATAACTCAAAATCAATTTTCGATGGACATTTAAAATTATCTGAAAGTTCTTTCCAATTTTCCTGCAAACAAGTAATATATGCATCCCACATTTCTGGATTCAATCTTCCACCATTATACACTGTATTTAGTGATTCCGATACAGAATCATAGGGAAATAACATTGCAAATTTATTCACAATGCAACTTGATAAATTATTTATTATTGTTTTTGAAAGTTTTAGGTCTGGATCATTTAAAAATATTAATATTCTGTTTTTTACAGAATTCATTTGTTCTTCTGTCCATCCAGATGCAACTTGTACCCCAATAGTTTTGTCACGTTTTATCTCAGTAAGAATTTTTGAACAAATTATTACAATAATTATAACCAGACCAAATATAGACATGATAATACCTAGTTTCATTTATTAATAGTTATATTTTTCTGTTTAAAAACACCGCTTTTAACGGAAAATGACTAGTTATGTGAAGAGAGAAAAATATGAATATGTAAAAGAAAAAGGATGCATGTGGAGGGACAAAGCTATCGATTATAAAAGAAGATATGATACTATTTTAGAAGAAAACAATAAACTTATAAAAGAAAATGATGAATTACAAGATAAATTAATATCAGGAAATTCACAATCTCGTAGTTCTGGAATATATTTATCTGAACTGGAAAAATGTGTACAGAAAATTAGACAGATAAAAGAGAAAAAATCTGAACTGGAAACGGAGGAAGAAATTATATTATCTGAATTTTACAAAAATACTACAGAAAATGGTATTTAAAGTCAAATTATCAGTAAACATAATGGGTTCCAATTTTGCAACAGCTATGACAGATAATAAAACTACACTTAATGGAGCAACTTCTTTAGCTACTCCAGATATTTCTGGAAAATATGATGGAAGGTTGAGTTTATATTTTAAATCTGTGAGAGATATTGATAAAACTCAATTTTTCGATTACATGCGAAAAACAGCCGATGAAAGTGTTAGGGATGCTTTTATTTTGGTTTTTTATATTAGAGATTGTAGAGGAGGAAAAGGGGAAAGAGAACTCGGAAGATTGGGATTTACATGGCTTTTGTTATTTTATCCTGTAGAATTTTCAAAAGTTGCTTATCTTATTCCAGAATATGGAAGATGGGATGATTTGATAAATTTATTCCCGACAGTTATTGATTTATCAGGAGTTTCTGGTAGTGATGAGAAAGTGATTTCTACACAGAATATTATCGTTAAAATAGTAACAAAACAAATGGTTGAAGATAAAAATAATATGGAACAAGGAAACACTGTGAGTATTTGTGCTAAATGGCTTCCTACGGAAAAATGTTCTCTTGATCGCAAATATAAAATCGTAAATACCATTTGCAATGATTTGGGAATAACTCCAGAAATGTATCGTAAAAATTATACAAGTCCCCTAAGACAGTATATTTCGATTGTTGAAAGATATATGTCTGAAAATCGATGGAACGAAATTGATTTTAACAAAGTTCCAAGTTGTGCTATGAAAAGATTAAAAAATGTTTTTGAAAAGCATTCTCCAGCAGAATTTGCAACATGGAAATCAAATTTAGAAAATGGAAAAACAAAAGTTAATGGAAAACAGTTATTTCCCCATGAACTTGTCAGTGAATTTAGACTTTCATGTATTTCCAATGAGGTATCAGAAGCTCAATGGAAAGTATTGGAAAATGAACTTTTATCACTTGGTTCTCTAAAAGATGCTCTGTGTATTTGTGATGTTAGTGGAAGTATGAAACATTGGGATTCGGGTTTATCAGAAAAAGATTTTAATTTTTCTCCTATTGATGTTTCTATTTCTTTGTCTTTATTAATTGCAAATTCTGTTCAAGGTCCATTTCATAATCACATTATTACATTTTCTGAAAATCCTTCATTTCATGTTGTAGAAGATGGAAAACTTTGTGATAAAATAAAGTCACTAAGTTGTGCTCATTGGGGGATGTCTACAAATTTTCAAGCAGTTTTTGAACTTATTCTTAATCAAGCTAAAAAGCATAATTTACCAGAAAAAGATATGCCGAAAAAGCTATTTGTTTTTTCTGATATGCAATTTGATTCTGCTACTTCTGATATTACAAATTTTAGAGAAATTGAATCTAAATATTCACAATCCGGATATATTCGTCCACAAATTATTTTCTGGAATATATCTGCGAAAAATACAGATTTTCCAGTATCTGTTTCTGATGATGGGACAGCTCTTGTTTCGGGATTTTCACCTTCTATAATCAAATCTATTTTGAATAACAGAGATTTTTCCCCTAAAGGAATACTTTTATCTACTTTGGAAGATGAGAGATACAAACCAATCGCAGATACTTTTTGTTGAGATAAAATATGAAACTTTTTCTAGTTTCATATTAAAAATTTAGAAAATTAAAGCTACAATAAATGATGTCGACGCATTTAGCTATAGGATATTTAGATAGTTTCGTTAATCGTGTAGAAAACTTAACAGAACTTATAAATTTGTATATTAATACAACAAAGTCACGTGCAGGTGCAATATTTCTACATGTTAATGCAAATAAATATATTTGTCTAGAACATGTTAGTAAGGACCATGCGAATACGCAAGTTAAATTTGAACCAACGTGTCCTGTAGAGAGAATGAGTACAGAGATTCACAGTTTTATTTCTACATATCCAGTAAAAACAATACTAAAACTTCCAATTTTTATACAAACAGAAGTTATTGGAGTAGTATGTTTATTAAATAAATCTGAACCATATGAAGAAGAATTGGTGAATAGTATGTCATCTTATATAGCAATAACTCAACTTGTTTTGAGTAAACAAAAAATATTACATGAATATAAAATATTGTGCCACAAAGAATCAAAAGCAGATAAGGACCTTTTTTTAGCAAATATGAGTCATGAAATTAGAACACCAACAAATGGGATAATTGGATATGCACAACTTTTATTACAGACAGAATTATCTCAAATTCAGCGTAGTTATTTACAATCCCAGAATCAATGCTGTATACAATTGATGCAAATAATAAATGATATCCTTGATTTTTCAAAACTTTCTTCCGATAAAATGGGTGTATTATCAGAATGTTTCTCTATGAAACAAATACCAGAAATTCTTAATGATACTTTAGGGCAACGTATCATAGAAAAACGTCAAAAAATTTCTTATAAAATTGGTGATAAAGTTCCAGAATTCATTGTTACAGATAAAAACAAATTGGTACAAATTCTTGTAAATTTAATTTCAAACGCACATAAATTTACAGATATAGGTGGATATATTGAAGTACTTTTTACATATGAATCAGAAATACTCACAGTAACAGTAAAAGATAATGGAATAGGAATTTCTGAGAGAGACCAATGTAAATTATTTAATGCATTTGAACAGCTCCAATCATCTTTATGTAAAACTGGTACAGGATTAGGTTTAGCTATATGTGATAAATTATGCACACTTTTAGGAGGAAGCATAGAAGTCGCAAGTTCTCTTGGAAATGGTTCTACGTTTACTGTAAAAATAAAAATTAAACCATATGAAAACTATGAAAAAGAATTATATAGAGATGCTAAATTATTGAAAAATAAAATTGTACTAATTGTGGACGATAATGCTGATAATCGTATTATGCTTTCAGAAATTTTATTTGAATGGGAAATGGTACCTATCGTATGTGCGAGTGCTCTAGAAGCATTGAGAATGATAATGCAAAATAGATATAAATTTTCTCTTGGATTGGTAGATATTTGTATGCCCGGTATAACTGGTACAGAATTAGCAAAACAAATAAAAGAAGAACGCCCATTTTTCCCAATGATAGCTTTATCTTCGATAGATACTTATATGACTAATCAAGAATTTGAACAAAAACTAGATAAACCTATTAACAAGGTCCAACTTTTCAACGCAATTCATCGTATTTTACTAAAGAAACAAACTCCAGATGCTTATATTGGTGAAGACAAAAATACTATAACAGATTCTTCATCTTGTTCTTCGCATTCTTCTCAATTTTGTAAAGATATGAGAATTTTAATTGCTGAAGATATATTATACAATAGAAATTTACTAGAAAATATGGTAAGTAGTCTTAAATACGTAAATGTTGAATCTGCAGAAAATGGAAAACAGGCTTTCGAAATGATGGAACATGAACATAATAATGAACATCCTTATGATATACTTTTATTAGATTTACGGATGCCGGCTATGGATGGATTTGATGTTATTGAAACAATGAACCAAAAAGGTTGGACATTGCCAAAAGTTGTGGTAGTTACAGCTTCTGTAATGGAAGAAGATAGAAATAGATGTAAAACATTAGGAGTAGAATATTTTATAAATAAACCAATAGAACTCCAACAATTGAAAAATGTATTATTACATGTTTCTGAATCGGTAATTTAACATTTTAATAAATGTTAAATCATTAATAAATGGATCCGTCGTTGGAAAAATTGAAAAATGAACTGATAAAAGAAGGAGATACTATTGCCGTAAATATACAGAAAATTTCTGATAAAACTATTAGAAAACAATCAATGCTTCGTTATTTAACAGGTGTATGGGAATCTAGAACTGATATTATGAGAGGAGAGTATGATACCCCAAAAGCTCAAGCATTTTGTAAGGATATATATTATGCAAAATGGGGTACCCCATGGATTTTTGGTGATATTTCTGATACGATTTGTTATGACCTGACATGGAAACAAAATAAAGTTTTGTCAAAAATGAATGGAATTCCCCAAATTACTGGACCATCTAAAAAATATATGAAATTAAATGGTGGCAGTAATGGTACTAATCTAGTTTTGCTCGAACTTCCAGGTGTTGCTGAAGTTATAGAAAAAGAAGCAATATATGCAGAAAATAATAGTAATGAAATTGTTACAAAATATAAAGATAAGATAAATTTACGAACTTTGGACCGTTCTGTTATTGATAATTTACTAGATTTCGATAGTAGTTGTTATTCAACAATGCAAGCTTTTAAAATTATTTTAACGTTAATTTTCAATCATGTTAAAATTGATAATGATGAACATATAGCACAATTATCTGGTAGTATACAACAATGGATTACAAATATGAAACAAGTAATGATTAATTCTGCACAGGGTTACGTTTTTAAAAGCGAATTCCAGTTTATCGGGGAAAATATGATTCTAAAAATTGCAAATAATACCTATAGTAACAATGAACTTATTCATGAATATTATGTTGGAACGTTATTGAACGAATTAAGGAAAGATATTCCTAATTTTATGTTTATGTATGGGATATTTAAATGCGGACTTTCTATTCCACTATGTAGCGAAAAAGGTAATTCCAATTTTATGGTATCGGAATATATATACGGTAGAAGTATGAGGGAAATGATAATTTCTCCAGGTAGAAATTTTAAATCTGTATTTACGGCAATTTCGCAAATTTGTTTAGCACTTCAAATGGCATATGATAGATATAAATTTACTCACCAAGATTTGCATCTTGGAAATATTATTGTATCAGACCTAAGAGATACAAAGATTATTAAATATCATATACAAAATGGGGAAGTTTATGTTGCATCAGATGTGTGTGCTGTAATAATAGATTATGGGTTTTCTGTTATACATAACGGTGATGAATATGTAAAAATTAAGAAATTTAATAGAAAATATATGAATATCGAACCAAAACCAGGGATAGATTTATTCAAAATGATGACAAACTTTATCTCTGAGTTGGATGTATATAAAAATTCTGATAGTGATATGTTAATAGCTATAATAATTCAATCTTTTGCAACTTTTGGAATACCTGAAGAAATGAGTCGAACTCCTTATTATTATCCATCTGAATATGACGAAATATTATTTAATTTGCAGCCTTATGAATATTTACTATCACTTTTATCGTTATTACCAGATGAAATGCTTCCTGATATATACAATTATAGACCAGAAGAATATGTTCTTCTTGGTGAAACAAATTGTAAAACTATCGATGATGCAATTCTAAAAATGACCACTTTACCTCAGAATTCTGAAAGCTGTAAAGGAGACCCATGGAAAAGACTTTATACAAATTGGACAGATAAATATGGAAATACTAGATATTGGTTCGATTGTGGTAAATATTATTTTGACGGAACTTTTAATGTTATTGTTTTTCCGAAAGGAATGGCTTTATACCATGGAAGTGCTGCTTTATCTTATTACAATGCTATGTATCCTCTTGGGTTAAAATATTTCGATACCAAAGACAATTGGCTTGATTCGGACGATATGAAGTTTTTAAGAAAAAATGATGTAACAGATTCAGCAAAAGAAAAATTAATAAAACTCAAATCTCCAATAGGAACTGGTTATTATGGAGATTTATCAACTGCTGTGAGTTATTCAGCAGTTGGAGGAAAATGTGGCGGAAATTGCATTTCCGCATTTAAACTTTCTAAGGATGCTGTTTTTGTTGATTTATACGACCCTTTTAATATTTTTGTTTTGCTTACATTTGACCCATCCTTGTCTGAACATGGGAAACAAATATTAGCAGAAGCATATAAAATTACTGGATATAATAACGTTGTTGATTTAATGACAACATTCGGACCAGGTTTTATAAATTTACCAAAAGAGATGTATCCTCTTCTTCAACAGGCATTTAATCCATTCAAAAGATTTATTTTGGATTCTGAACGCGGTTCTCTTAGAAATCCTGATTATTTAGTTCCAAAAGAAATAATAAAATCTGTATCGGAAAGAGGGTATGCAGGATTTTGCAACCCAAGGTCTCTCTATACAAAAGGTAAAAATATTGGAGATTATAGATTTGCTGAACTCGTATTTGGAAAAAATGTTTTGGATTATGTAGAAAGAGATTTTTCAAATTCTTTTGATTGGCAATATTTTGATACAAAACGTTTATTCGGAGAAATCGGAAAATTAATTTTAGATTTCGAGAAATACAAGACATACAATGTCAATTTTCACCAAGGAGATTTGATACAACATTCCGTTTGGGTAGCTTTATATGTGCAGAAGCAATTTATACTTCAAACAGAATGGGTTCATGGAATAATTGCAAAAATGGCAAGTTTATGTATTATTTCTGGATTTTTACACGATATTGGAAAAGGAGGTGATTTAGTATATCATTTTTATGACAAAAAAGACCATCCAGAAGTTGGTTTCGAATATATGTCCGGTCTTAGAAAATATTATTTAGATGATGGTTCCGTAGAGTTGGATATTCCTAAATTATTACAAGATATAAATATATCGTCATTATTCCAACCTTTAATTTCTTTCTTGGTTTTATCTCACTGGGAATTTGGAGATTATATATCTAAAATGGATGATAGCAACATAAATTCTACCGCTGTGAAATATTTAGAAAAATTAGAACAAATGTGGACTCTTTCCGGTTTAGATATAAAAACAAGAAAAGAAGCCCAAAATGTTGCTTCGATGGCAATGTTAATTTCTGCATGTGATATAATGGGGAGTGAAGTTTTTATTGATAAAGAAAGATTTGATGAACTTTCTGAACAACTTTCTACGGATCCTGAATTAATTATTAACGATTTGAATGCTGTACTAGAAAATTATACATATATTACAAATAGACCGAAAGTTCACAGAGGTTCTGAAAATTATAAAAAATTCCAGATAGAGAAAAAGGGTTTATCACTTAGAAGAAAAGTTTTAGAAAATATTGATAATAAATATCCGGACAATGGAAAAAATTTTATGGAAGTAGATGAAGAGTAAACTGAAATAAAATTGAATTATTATACAACTTTTAAAAATAATTTGTATCATGAACATCTTTTTTCTTCACATGTGTCCAGTAATATGTGCAGAAATGCACTGTGATAAACATGTAATAAAACTCATATTAGAAACTGCCCAAATGTTATGTGTTGTTTGGCATGTTTCAGACCCAGAACATAAAATATATGACCCGCCGTACAAAAAAACTCATTTAAATCATCCATGTACAAAATGGGCACGAACCTCGATAGATAATTATGAATGGTTATGCAAATTGGGAAAAGAATTGTGTAAAGAATACACATACAGGTATGGAAAAGTTCATAAATGCGAACAATACATCAATATTATGGCAGAACTTAATCCAAATTTACCATCATTAGGATTTACCATTCCACCTCAAGCTCTTCCAGAGACTTATAAAGATGATGATGTTGTAACAGCATATCGTCATTATTATTTTTTCGAGAAATATAATTTGCACAGCTGGAAAGGTAAAATTAATGGGCGAAATCCTCCAGAATGGATAACAGAAATGTATGGAGTATTTGGAGAAAAAATTTAATTTAACATAATACATAATTTTTGATACCTAATCGGTATTAAAATTGAATATTTTCTGTATATTTAAAAACTTTTGATTTTTTCGATTTTTCAATAAACCATTTATCATCAAAATCATCGATATTTCTATCGATGACGCTGCTATCAAAATTTTTTGGTTTTGTTATAATTGTTGAATCATCACTAGAAATAAGTAATGTATTTTTATTAGAATTAATTTCTGATATTGCACATTCCACAAAATCTTTTCCGTATACACGATTATCGTCTAGAGCTATTATAATCGTATTTAAATCTTTTTCTCTGAAAAGAACTGGGATAAGTTTCGTACCTTTACCATAATTTTTACCAGATGGGGTAACTATTGAAGCATCTGTAATATATTTAGGTATATTATCTGTGGAAATATTATCGGGACATACAAAAATAATTTGTGATACTCGTACAGTTTGATCCAGAATAGAATTTATAAACGGCTTGATTTTTGTTATTCTTTCTGGTGTTGTTGTAAAACTTATAACTACTCTATCTTTGCCAGAATCAGGTAATTTTTTATAATCATATACATATGATTCACCAGAACTCATTCTTAATGATAAATATCTGCTTATTCCAAAATAAGATGAAAAAATAAATATTAACGAAATTATCGAAGAAATTATAGTTAAAATAATAATTGTGCGTTTCTTCATTTATATTTACATAAATAATTGATAAATTTTAGCATTTGCCATATTTAGCGGCAAGTTTATCATACGCGTCATGTTTCACAAATTTTGTTAGACTTGTACCACATTTACATTCGGCTTTTAATGTAGGAACTTTTCCGTCGTACATTCTCTTATTTGAATAAACTTTTGTACAAATATCTTCTGCAGGGATAGTTCGTCTTGCTTTGCATTTTACGCAATAAAATTGTCTTTCTGTAAGTTTTTTGACCATTTATTATAAAACAATATTAAAATATTTTCTCCTACTCAAACTTTATTCAAATCAAATGCACATTAAATAAATTTTATTATAATAAATGGACGAAGATATGAAAAAAATGGCTGATATGCTAAATACATATACTAAACCAGCTTTAGTGCAGATGTGTAAAGATGCTGGATTTACTCCAGGAAGTAGATGGACAAAACAGAAACTTATTGACGAATTAATTGTCTCTAAATATCAAAAATCTATACCGCTGGTTCAAAAAGCTCCTCAAATAGTGCAACAAATTCAATCTCCTCAACAATTTGTTCCACAATTTGTTCCGCAATCTCCTCAACAATTTGTTCCGCAAGTTGCTCAGCAACTTGCACAGGGTTTATCATGTGATATGAAACTTTCTCAGTGTAATAATACAAATAAATATAACATAGAACAAATAAGACAATTAGCTGCTAGTTGTGGATTACCAACTTCTGGAACAAGAAAAGAATTATGCGAAAGAATAGTTAAGCATCAATCTCAACAAAATCCTCAACAAATGGTTCCGCAAATTGCTCCACAAGTTGTACAAAGACAAATGTCCCCACAAATAGTTGCCCAGATTTCTCCTAAAATTGTTCCGCAAGTTGTACAAAGACAAATGTCTCCACAAATAGTTCCACAAATTGCTCCACAAATGGTTCCACAAATAGTTCCACAAATTATTCAACAAAAATATCAACATGCTCCAGGTTTATCATGTAATATGACACTTCCCCAATGTAATAATACAAATAAATTTAAAATAGACCAGATAAGAAAATTAGCAGAGGATTGCGGTGTACCAAGTACTGGAACAAGAAAAGAATTATGTAATAATTTGATAGGAAAAAATCAGGTTCAACCTAATCCACCCCAAGTTGTACAACAAATTCATCCAGGTTCACCTAAAATTGTACAAGTACAACAAATTCAACCTCAATATGTTTCACAAGTCCAACCACAACAAATTCAACCTCAACAAGTACAACAAATTCAACCTCAATTTGTTCAACAAAAATATCAACATGCTCCAGGTTTATCATGTAATATGACACTTCCTCAGTGTAATAATACAAATAAATTTAAAATAGACCAGATAAGAAAATTAGCAGAGGATTGCGGTATTCCAAATACTGGAACAAGAAAAGAATTATGTGAAAGATTGGTAAATAGTCCTAAGCAAGTTCAACAACAAATTCCACAACAAATCCAACCTCAATTTGTTCCTCAACAAATTCCTCAACAAATTCCTCAACAAATTCCACAACAAATCCAACCTCAATTTGTTCCTCAACAAATTCCTCAACAAATTCCACAACAAATCCAACCTCAATTTGTTCCACAAGGTTCTCCTGTTGGGCAAATAATTCAACCTAAAAGAAGTCCAGTGACAATTCCATCTAGAAATCGTCCAAGAAGTCCATCTCCTTCCCCATTAAATCTGAATGAAGAAGCAGAATGCTATAATGGGCATACTCTTTCTGATTTAAGGGAAATGTCTCCTCGTGTTCTTAAAAAATCTTTAACAAAAAATCAGATTTCTGTAGATGTACAGGATGAAAATTTACCAGAATATTTATGTGCTGTAGGTACAAATAATAGATGTTCTGATAATTCTGGTTGTACATATAATCAAGTTTGTGACACAAGAAATAATCCAGGATTATGCATTGAACAGGATTTAGCGCAAAAAACCGGATTTGTTTCTGTGAATATTGGAAACCGCACAATAATTGGGTCTCAATCAGCCATTGATGCACTCACAAGAAGATTAACAAATTCTCAAACTACGCAGCCCATACAACCTGTCCAATTATCTAGAGAAGAAATTATTTCTAATGAAATATATAAATTTTTATCAGATAAAGGACAAGTTGGAAATTTGCAAGATATTTCTCAAGCTATGTTTTCTTTAATTATTCCCGTTATTGATGGTACAGGGGAATTACCTTCTACAAAAGGGCTTGCAAAACGTGGTATTCCGTTTAAATCTGATGATATTGAAGAGTTAACCGAAAATATAATATCTTTATTAGCTAGACCTCAATCTCCAATTAGACAGACTCTAATTAGACCCCCTTCTCCTAAACCGGTTTCCCCAATTAGACAGATTCCAACTAGACCTCCTTCTCCTAAACCAGTTTCTCCAGTTTTAACTCCATCTTCCAGACCAGTTTCCCCAATTACAAAACATCTTTTACCAATACTCACACTTCAAGAACATAATACCAGACAAGAATCTCCTAAAAAATCTGTACAATTTGCAGAAATAATGGAAAGTCAGGAAGATCCATATGCAGAAATTATGGAACAATCTATTGATGATGGGGTGGATGATTTTCTAAAACACAATAAATCAGAAATTGCAAAATACAAAGAAAAACTTGTTAGTTTTATAACCCCATTATTAAAATTAATGGCTGATGGAAATATTATAGAAGTTCCTCCATCTAGCGAAATAGAAGAATCATATGGTTTACCGTTCAGAAGAAAGAAAATAAGTAGAATGATAGAATCCATATATGACGATTATATTTCTAGAAAAGATATGGGAGAAGAAACAGAGGAAGAATCCGAAGACGAATCGGAAGAAGAAACTCAACCTGTAAAACCACGTAATTTCCAATCAATTCCTCTACCAATTTCTAGACAAGAATCTCCGAAAAAATCTTTTGTGGTACAACCTCCTCCCCCTAGACCAGTTTCTCCTATAAAATCTCGTTTGCCTCCACAACCTGTTCCAATCCCTAGACCAGTTTCTCCTATAAAATCTGTTATTCCACCTCCTGTTCCAATTCCCAGACCAGTTCCTAGACCACAAGAAATTCCTCCACAAATTCAACCACAATTTGTTCCAATTCCTATACCACAAGAAATTCCTCCGCAAATTCCTAAATCCAGAGGACCTCCTTCTGGGCACAGAGATGGTGAAGAAATTGTTGATATTGCCGATTTATTGGGACAATTACAAAGAACAGATGAAACAGGTTTAGGAGATTTAACTTCTGTGCAAAAAGATGTATTAAAATGTTTGGGATTATTATCCAAATAAATTCATAATTTAATTAGCAATTTAATTTACAAATAAATTAAATTATTCAGTTTTGGAATCTGTAATCCACGATACAAAGTTACACACATTATTGATATCCAAATATTCACATAAAGGTAGATGATTCATTTCCGCATATTTTATCAATCTATCTCTCAGTACCGTAGAAATAGTATA
>Ga0302280_1001947_pt1 | contig 16401 bp, 15 predicted proteins | sample III_Fen_E1_1_FD_198771 | JGI IMG/M metagenome (GOLD analysis project Ga0302280, IMG submission 198771) | Peat permafrost microbial communities from Stordalen Mire near Abisko, Sweden - III_Fen_E1_1 | ecosystem: Environmental > Terrestrial > Soil > Wetlands > Permafrost | place: Sweden: Abisko... | reverse complement strand
ATCTCGACCGTCTCGAGATGCTTGTGCGCCGCGCGCTGCGGGAACGGGCCATGCAGGCCGAGAATGTTGAACTCCGTCGTGAGGTCATCCAGACTCGCGCTCCCGACAAAATGATAGGGCGTTCACCCGCGATGGAGCGGGTCTTCGAGGTGATCCGTCAAGTTGCCCCGAGCAAGGCGACCGTCCTGATTCAGGGAGAAAGCGGAACAGGGAAGGAGGTGGCCGCCAAGGCGATCCACGCCTTGAGCACTCGTTCCGAGAAGCCATTTATCGCCGTGCATTGCGCGGCACTTTCACCTCAGTTGCTCGAAAGCGAACTTTTCGGCCATGAGAAAGGGGCCTTTACGGGAGCGGCAGAACGGAGAATCGGTCGTTTTGAACAGGCCTCCGGAGGCACGCTCTTCCTGGATGAAATCGGGGAAATTGATCCCATGGTGCAGGTGAAGATCCTCCGTGTTCTGGGCGAAAAGACCTTCGAGCGAGTCGGCGGCAATCAGACATTTTTCACCGACGTGCGGCTCATCGCCGCGACCAACAGGGATCTGGCCGCCATGGTTGCGGAGGGAACTTTCAGGGAAGATCTCTATTATCGTCTTCATGTGGTGCCACTTCAAATGCCTCCGCTCCGGGAGCATCCGGAGGATATTCCGCTGCTCACCAGCGCCTTCCTGAAGGAAATGGGCAAGGAACACGGAAAACCTTCCCGCCACTTTTCCCCCGAGGCCATGGCGGCGCTGACAGCTTATCCGTGGCCGGGAAACATCCGTGAACTCAAGGCCGCCGTAGAACACGCCGTCGTTTTGGGAACTGGAGAGGAACTGAACATCACCGATCTGCCCGCCGCGCTCCTCTCCTCCCGTACTGGGGTCCTGCCGCCGGATTCACTCAACCTGGCCGAAGTCGAGGTCTCCCTCATCCGCAAGGCCCTTGCAGAGACCGGAGAGAACAGAACCCTGGCGGCAAAAAAGCTCGGCATCAGCCGCCGCACACTGCATCGTCACCTCTCCCAGCTAGGAATTTTAAAGCACTCCCACTAAACAGACCAGATCACCTATGGCATTCCAGGAAACCCTCCGCGATATCGACTCGGGAACCTCCGCAAAGTTTCTCAAGATCGGCATGTCCCTCGCAATCCTGTCCGGCGTGACACTGCTCTATTTCATGGTTCAATTCAGGGGGCTTGCCAATGAGTCCGCCATGGATCAGGCCCAGATTGCCCGTTCTCTGATCTCCCAGAAGGGATTCAGCACACGCTATATCCGCCCGCTGGCAATCCGCGTGCTGAGTGACATCGGCAAGCCGACAGACCAACTCAATTTTCCTGAATTTTATAATGCACCTCTCAACCCACTTGTTGAGGCGATCGCACTCCTTCCCGTCAAAAACCGGCTCCAGATGCCTCCGACCGAAACCCTTGGGATGGGTGATCGCGCCATTGCCGTCCTTGGACTCATCCTGCTCTTCGCAGGGGTCTTTATCTGGTACCGCGTGGCCCTGAAGATCTTCGATGAAACCGTTGCGCTCATCGCTGCGGGACTCCTGCTGCTCACCGACCTGATGTGGCAGTATGCCCTCTCTGGACTTCCTCAGCTACTTCTCATTCTGCTCTTTGGACTGGTCACTCTCTGCGCCCTCAAGTCTAAAGAATCCGAGGACCAAGAGGAAAACGGACTCGTAACTTTTATCTGGCTCTGCCTTACGGCCGTGGGACTCGGACTCATGTCACTGGCTCACGGCGTCACCGCCTTCCTGATGCCGGGTTATCTGGCCTTCATTCTGCTGGGTTTCCATGCACGCATCAGTTCGTTTCTTCTCACCATCGGCGTCTACCTGCTGACCGTTTCTCCCTGGATCATTCATAACATCGCGGTCTGCCACAATCCCCTCGGACTCACCAGTTATGTCGCTCTCGCCGGAGCCGGGATCACGGAGAGTGATGTGATGCGTGGTGCCAATACAGGACTGGCTCTCGGCGGTGGCATCGCCACGAAGTTCAAGACCAGTTTCATCGATCAGGGTGCCCACCTTTGGGAATATCTGGGTCTCAATCTGGCCGCCATCTTCTTTCTGCCCTCGATCATGCACGCCTTCCGCAGCCCTCTGGCCTCACTCTGGCGCTGGATCATCCTGCTGATGTGGTTCGGAATGACCATCGGCATGGCGCTCTTTGGCGTGAAAGGAGCCATCTCGGGAAATCAGCTTCATCTCATCTTCCTGCCTGTTTTTGTCATCTACGGAACAGCATTTCTGCTCGTGCTCTGGAACCGACTCAATTTTAACTACGCCGCTTGGCGGATGCTGTTTATTGCCTCAATTTTCCTGATCTCAGGCACCCCGATGCTCCTGACATTATTAGCGGGTCAGCAGGCCAGAATTCAGTGGCCCCCCTATGTCCCTCCCTTCATCGCCATTTTAGGCAAATGGTTTGAACCCAATGAAATCCTTAGTTCAGATATGCCGTGGGCCGTGGCCTGGTATGCCGATCGCAAGTGCCTTCTCCTCCCCGAGACTATTCATGCCTTCAATGAAATTTCAGATTACGGAACCCTCGGCCCTTCCATCACAGGACTCTACCTCACGCCCATCTCAGGCCAGCAGCCTTTTGTCGATCTCGTCAAAGGGCCCTACAAGGACTGGGGCCCCGTCATCATGCGCACGGTGAATCTGGATGACTTCCTGCTTAAAAAATTCACTCCACTTCCCATTGACGGCGAGTGCATCCTTTACTCTGACTCCGAACGCTGGACCAGAAAATAAGAATAAAAGGTCATGTCAGAAGCCTCCAAAAAATCCACCCCCCAAGCCGACTCCATTGAGTCATCACTGGCGCGGCTTGAAACGATCGTGAATGAAATCGAGCAAACTCCACCGCCGCTCGAGACCCTCATCGAACGCTATGAGGAAGGGATGGAACTGCTGAAGACCTGCCGGGAAAAACTCAACGAGGCGGAAAAACGCATCCAGATCATCACTCGCACCGGACGTGGAGAAATCACCCTGGAACCATTTCCGGAAGCATGAGTGACCATTGCGGAAGCAAGCCTGCTTCACCCTTTCTTGACCGGATCAAAGGGCCGGCCGACCTGAAAAAACTGCAGGAGTCAGACCTCCCTCAACTCGCCGAGGAAATCCGGGCGGAATTGATCGGCACGCTTGCGGAAACAGGTGGCCATCTCGGTCCTAATCTTGGTGTCGTGGAGCTGAGCATCGCCCTCCACAGGGTCTTCAATACACCCGCCGACAAAATCCTCTTTGATGTCAGCCATCAGGGGTACATCCATAAAATCCTGACCGGACGCAGGGACCGACTTGCAACAATGCGCCAGCATGGCGGACTGAACGGATTCCTTCTTCGCACCGAGAGCGAGCACGACTGCTATGGTGCCGGACACGCTGGCACGGCGCTCTCCGCCGCACTCGGTATGGCTGCGGCCCGCGATATGAACGAAGGCAAAGAGCATGTCGTGGCTGTTGCCGGCGATGCCGCCTTCACCTGCGGCGTGAGCTTCGAGGCACTCAACAACGTCGCCGAAACGACGAAGAAATTTATCGTTGTGCTCAATGATAACGAATGGTCGATTGCAAAGAACACGGGCGCCATTGCAGAGCATCTCAACCGAATCGCGACTAGTCCCGCCTATGCACATCTGCATGATCAGGCCGCTAAATTCATCGAATGGATTGGCGGAAAGGGAGCCCGCCACCTGGCCCACAAGATTGAATCCGGAGTGAAGCAAATCCTCCTTCCCGGCGTCATTTTTGAGGACCTCGGCCTCCGCTATTACGGCCCGATCGACGGACATGACATCCCCCTTCTCATCCGCACCTTTGAATTTCTCAAAACGTTAAACGAGCCGGTTCTTCTTCATATTCTGACCAAGAAAGGAAAGGGGTATGCTCCCGCGCTCGCCAAACCGGACAAATTCCACGGCCTTGGCAAATATCAGCCGGAAACAGGCGAGACCGCTGCCACCCTCTCCCTCACCTACTCGGAGATCTTTGGCAAGACACTTGCTGATTTTGCCGATCACAACCGCAAAATCGTGGCCATCACGGCGGCAATGCCCAACGGCACGGGACTCACACAGTTTGCCACCCGCCATGCCGATCGCTTTTTCGATGTCGGTATCGCCGAGGAACATGCCGCCCTTTTCGCTGCCGGGATGGCAACTCGGGGAATGAAACCGTTCCTTACGATCTATTCCACGTTCATGCAACGGGCCTTTGACATGATCATCCATGACATCGCCCTGCAAAACCTCAATGTCGCACTCTGCATGGATCGTGCCGGACTCTCGGGAGACGACGGTCCGACCCATCATGGCCTCTTTGACATCGCCTACCTGCGCAGCATTCCAGGAATGATCCTGATGCAGGCGCGTAATGAAGAGGAATTCGCCGACATGCTCTGGACGATCACCCATCATCATGAAGGCCCGATTGCCATTCGTTATCCACGTGGAACAGGCTCTGGAGCTGTCCCAAAGGCAACACCCCGCCTGCTGGAAATCGGCAAGTCAGAAGTTCTCCGCCATGGCACCGATGTCGCCCTCTTCGGACTTGGAAACTTTTGCGAAGTCGCTTTGGAGACCGCACAGATTCTTGAAACGAAGGGTATCAAGGCTGCAGTGATCAACCCCCGATGGATCAAACCCCTCGACACCGGCACTCTGGAATTCTTTGCACGGGGGGTACAAGTCCTCTGCACGCTTGAAGATCATGCCGTGTCAGGTGGCTTCGGCTCGGCTGTCGCAGAGCATCTCTCCGATGCCGGCATCGCAACGCCACTGATACGCATTGGATGGCCTGACCAATTCATCGAACATGGATCGGTGCCCATCCTCCGCAAAAAATATGGTATGACGGCACAGGCCGTGGCGGAGCGAGTGCTTGCGGCTTACCAATCGGAGACCGGAAGGAAGCGACTTGGTATCTAGCTCTTCCCATCACTTTTTCCGAAATGGTGCGCGGTGCAGGGTTCGAACCTGCGACTTTTAACCCCCCTCTCTGAAAAATCTTTCTACAGAGTACAATTTGGGTCTGAGTCGGTAATATCGCTAGATGTTGTTATGACTTTGTTATGACAATTTGTGTTGTTTTCGAGGTTTTTTGGCGCAAGATGAACTCGTTTTAAGCCATGGCAAGTCTACACCGAGACCCAAAAAACCGCTCTCCATTTTGGTATTGCGCCTACACGCTCAAGGACGGCACGCGGAAATTTCGTTCCACGAAGAAAAAGAAAAAGAGCGAGGCCATGAAGGTTTGTGTGGTGTGGGCCACTGCAGCTGGAGAAGTGGGAGCCAATCACCGGGATCTTGAGATCCTCAACGAGATGCGGAAGGCGCGAGGCACACCACCCCTCAACCTTCAAAATGTGCAGCAGTATTTGACCAATTGGTTGGAGGCTAGAAAACCTCACCTGAGTCCAGGGAGCTGGGATCGTTATCAGACGAGTATTTCCAAGTTCCTGAATTTTCTTGGTGAAGCCGCAAAAATTGATTTGAGGAATCTTACCGCCGAGCAGATCGAGGGGTTTCTCCAATCCGAGAAGAATCAGGGCATCAGCAGTCCCACACGCTCCATGGATCTTAAGGCCCTCCGCAGTGCACTCAATTTGGCAAAGCGGAGAGGATATATCGAAATCAATCTCACCAAGACGGTTGATGAAGAAGTGGATGATGGGACGGGTAAGAGAAAGGCATTTACCCCCAAGCAGGTGGGAGATCTCCTGAAAATCGTAGATGATGAGTGGTATGGGCTGATACTGGTTGGTTATTATGCTGGATTCCGAATTGGGGATGCCTCCACGCTCAAATGGGGGGAGATTGATTTCTCCAAGAAGACGATCACCTTCACGCCTGATAAGCGGAAAATCAAAAGCAGAAAGCCGCCTCTTGTGGAACCTATCCACAAGCAACTCCTCACATGGCTGCGGCTTTGGTATGCCGAACATAAGAAACCGGAACCGACAAAATCGGTCTTCCCTACTCTTTCCCAGAAATCGATTCATCGGCGCAATGGGCTATCCAACACCTTCTCCAGGATGATTAAGGCGGCAGGGATTGCAAATCCCATAGTGAGAGAAAAGGGGGAGGGATCGCGTGGTCGCTCGACCCCGGCCCTCTCGTTTCACTCTCTGCGACACACATTCAATACGCAGCTGGAGGCAGCGAATGTTTCCGAGGTAACACGTATGAGATTATCGGATCACTCCACGCCTTCCATCAGTCGAGACTATATCGATTCTGAGATGAGCCACCTCCAGAAGGAAATTAACAAAATCCCATCGCTACCGGGGTAGCGGGGCTAATCAAGACGGGGATTGGATGCAGGAAGGGAGAGAGACTCCTTCATTTCTTCTGCAATGAAGGAGGCAAAGGAAGCGATCCTTCCTTCGACGGATGCCTGTTCCAGCGCAGCCATGTATTCCTTGCGACGTTGAACCCGGATGACAGTCCAGCTGTAACCTCCCGAGGCCAGCATGGTGTTCATGAGGAAGCGACCGATGCGGCCATTGCCATCGGAATAGGGATGGATGAAGACAAAGATAAAATGCCCTAGGACTGCACGGACTGCGGGTGATTGCTCCGAGGTGAGCAGATCAAAGAAGCTGTCCATGAGGTAGGGCACGGCGTGGAGTGCAGGAGGAACATGGTGAGAACCCGTGATAAACACTCGGCGATCCCTATAACCGGCCAAGGCTGATGCAGGGAGGATGTTGGCTTGGACGGAAGGACTGAAAAGGACGCGATACCATGTTTGAAGATCTCGCGAAACAACCTTGCCGGGGGATTCCCCCTTCAATATTTCCTCGATACTTTGAAGAACCTGTTTGAAAGACTCATGATACCCTTTAGCTGCCATGGCATTGATCTGAGCCTTGTCGCTAGCGTTGGCATCTGGATTCCAAACGCCCGTAGCAATTTTTTCAATGAGTTCAGGCGTTACTTGATAGCCCTCAATGGACAGGGAGTGGTAGGCATCATGGGTGTAGATCTCGGCAACCCGTGCCAGGTAGCGTGTTGGATCGGGAGGAATTTCTGGAGTGGCAGGAAAAAGTTGGATCACCTCTTCCCTCATCTGGGACCACATTGCCTGAATGCGTCCCTTATAGGGTGAATCCAAGATGATTCCTACAGGAAGTCTTGCGGGCTCTTCAAAAGGATTTTGAGCTTTGGTCTCGATTCCCGCTGCTGCGAGATCGGATTCGAGGCGTTGGGCGGATTCATTTAGTCCCAGATGGTGAAGCCCTCCAATGAGTCGTTGGGCTGCTGCCAGATTCACATCACCCGAGAGCAGGGTTCGTGACAGGGCCTCGGATCGTACCATGCGGAGGGCTAGTTCCGCATTGGTCGTGGAACGCGAAAAATAAGAGGGAGATGATTTAGTGAGCGCCACAGCCAAGGGCATCACCTGGATGCCTTGCTTGGTTTCACGGCTTGAGGGGATATTTTTCTTATTTGAGTAAAGCAATAGGGAGGTTTCATTCGGGAGCTTGACGGTATCGACACCCCCTTTTTTGGTAAGAACGATAAGTTGCTTCGGTGTTTGGGTGCCTTCGGTCCAAAGATCGAGTGAGTGTTCCGCTGAGAGGCAATACTCGTCCCCATGACGGAATTGAAGGTAGGCAGCAACGAAGGCCCAAAAATGAAGATGCCAGAATGTCGTGTCACCTGGCTGGGCTTGGGGAGTGGTAAGCGCGTACCATCCACGGATAATCTCAACGAGGAAGCCGCGCTTTTTGAGAATTTCACGGTCCGCTCTTGCGAGCTGACGGGTTTGCAGGATATGGGAAGGAGCTAGGGCGTGCGCCCTCTTGAGGGCTTCTGCCAGTTCTTTCTGCGGGTTAAGGGCCATGACTGGAAATTACATCACTTTGCTTTTTATGCAAATATTCACTTTGCTTTTTATGTTCTGAGATCATTTGGTTTTCATGTTGAATTCGTATTTTTTTAAATTATTCAAAAAATGGTTGATTTAATTTGATTGGGACGTGACATCAGTATTATGCCTCCCGAGCGTGAAATATTTTATAGACGCGAGATAGGATTCCAAAAATTCATCCCTCCTGAACGCATAGGGCCAACCCCTTGGGATTGGATGAAGAGTATTTTTGATGCAGAATTCCCAAAAACCACCAGGTGGAGGAGAGTTCTTCGTAGTATTAAATACTTGATTATTAAGAACAGACCAAGTGAGTCAATTAATGCAAAAGCAAGGGTGCTATACAGGTATCTTCCGAATTCTGAAGGGGAACTAAAAAAGGTAAGGAAGAACACTACGGATTGCCTGCGCTGGGCATACAGAGGAAGAAACGCGACAATCCTTCGGCCCTACAACGAGGAACTGCGGGCCTTGTTACTGGCAATTAATGTTAAATCAGCCAATCACTTAACTAATCCAAATCAAAATAATTGGGATGAAAGAGCTTGTAATCTGTTTTTAGAAATACAGACAAACCTCTCGACTGTTCGCCCACTCTATTTTGCTACAATGACTTTCCCTCCCCACGCCCTCATTTCTCCTAGTGATCTGTAGGAACGAGTGAACCTACTGCCAACAACGCCGCAAGTCTGGCCCGACGACTTGAGAGTTTTCCGATGTTCCAGTCCTTTTCTGTTACTTCATTATCAGGTCCAAAAAAGCAAAGGAATAGTTCCACATCCGATAACACATCATCAATGCTGTAGCCATGCGGGTTGGTGATATAGGATGCCCACTGGTAACCACGTTGATCTTCAGCAGTGCGCCTTAGATAATCTTGGAGTGATTTTTTATTGATGAGGCGGACTGCGCGAGTAGCTCCAGGTTTTTGCTTCCGCAGCGAGAGAACATATTTTTCCCCGGTGACGGGATCGGCTTCCTCCAAAAGCTCCGCAAGTCCGGTGCGGGAGAGCCCGGAAATTTTGCATTTCTCGCCTTCTTCGGGGAGCCTGATCCAAAAATCGTCGTCCATTACAAAAGGGTATCACGGCTCTCAAGCAGTCATAACAATGTTCAAACCCTGCATTTTGGGTTGTTATGATTCTGTTATGACTTTAGGGTATTTTACCCATTGTATTCGTCGTAACTCATTTGTTATCAATGGATGGTGCGCGGTGCAGGGTTCGAACCTGCGACTTCTTGCGTGTGAAGCAAGCGCTCTACCGCTGAGCTAACCGCGCGACAGACGGAGAATTTCTCCGGGAGAAAGATTAGAAATCTCCCGTGACGCTTCGGCAAGGAGTTATTAATGCTTTTGAAGGGAAAATTAGCGATACCATCGGCAAGGACCATCCTGCTTTCTCAAATTTAATTTCCGGCATACGATGCTCCCGTGAACAAATCCGACCGTATCGAATCTTTTGTGGAATCGTTGGGTCTGGATCAGAAATCGGACTTCGATCCGTGCTATCTCGGTTATTTCGAGTGCTTCAATGCCCACAACTATTATGAAGCACATGATGTTCTGGAACATCTCTGGCTCAAGGATGGACGCGAGGCTCCCGATTACGCCTTTTACAAGGGGCTCATCCAACTGGCCGGGGGATTTGTCCATCTGAAGCTCCACTTTGCCCACCCCCAACACTCAAAGCATGGGAAGCGCCTGGCCCCGGCCCGCAGACTGTTTCTGCTGGCTTCAGAAAATATAGCGCCCTACGGCGAGCACCATCACGGACTCGATCTCGTGGCCCCGCTCACGCTTGCTCGTTCCTTTGCAGAACTCTTGGAAAAAAGCCACGATACATTCAACCCTTGGCATCCCGAAAGGGCGCCACGGCTCCCAATACCGACTGGCAAGAATGACGATTTTTAAGAAGACCGTTGCCAGAGACCGTCATCTTTTTGCACAACACTCAGGTGTATCATTCTTCAAAAGGCTTCATGAATCCCCGTCTCGGGCTTGCTCTGGGGTTGGCGCTGGCCATGATCCTGCAACTTTGCAGCGGGTGGATTGATTCCTACACGACCCAGGTGATCATCTTTGCGGCGATCAATGTTACCCTTGCCGTCAGTCTGAATCTGGTGATGGGAGAGACAGGCCAGTTCTCTCTCTGCCATGCCGCCTTCATGGCGGTGGGGGCCTACACCTCGGCACTGTTAACCGGAAAAGCGCTCCCTGCACTGCTGCCACACCTCTCCTGGACCGGGACTTCCTGGGCATCGCAGCTCTCGTTTCTCCCGGTCCTGCTCCTTGCCGGACTGGTGGCCGCACTGGCGGGATTGATTGTCGGCGGTCCCTCCCTCCGCTTACGCGGTGACTATCTGGCCATGGTGACGCTTGGCTTCGGGGAGATCATCCGTGTTCTCCTGCAAAACACCAACGCCGTCGGCGGAGCACGCGGCATGGACGGCATTCTTCCCGCCACCAATCTGTTTTGGGCGATCGGCGTGGCCGTGGTGACGCTCTACACGATTATCTCCCTGGTACGTTCCACTTATGGCCGGGGCTTCCTGGCCGTGCGCGATGACGAAATTGCCGCAGCCGCCATGGGGATCGATACGACCCGATTTAAGGTCACCGCTTTTGTCATCGGTGCCTTCTTTGCCGGAGTGGCAGGAGCGCTCTTTGCACACGCTGTCGAGTATATCAGCCCGGAGGGCTTCAACTTTATCCGCTCTTTTGAAATCATCGTGATGGTCATTCTCGGAGGCCTCGGACGACCGGTCGGTGTGGCGATCGCGGCGGTTCTGATCACATTACTCAACGAATGGCTCCGCGACTTTTCAGAATACCGGATGGTGATCTACGCGCTCATCATTATTCTCTTCATGATCCTTCGTCCGGCGGAATATCTCGCTCCCTATTGGTATCGGATTAGGCGCCGACTTAATCCGTTTACGAAAAAAGTCCCACTTTCCTGATGAGCGATCTTCCCTTGCTTGAGGCTAAAAATTGCTCCCTGCGTTTCGGCGGCTTGGCGGCTCTCACCGATGTGTCGTTGCAGATCAATCATGGCGAACTCGTGGGGCTGATCGGACCCAACGGCGCGGGCAAGACCTCCCTCTTCAACATTCTCACCGGCGTCTATCGACCAACCGAGGGAGAGATCCTGTTCGAGGGGCAATCCATCGACGGGCTTCCCCCTCATCGGATCAATAATCTCGGCATGGCCCGCACCTTCCAGAATATCCGGCTCTTCGGATCGCTGAATGTCAGGATGAATGTCAGGGCCTCCTTCATCTCCCGGATGCGCAACGGCATCGTGCACTCGATACGCCGTGGACGCTCTTTCCGAACCGAGGAAGAGGAGATCCAGGAAGAGGGTCGCAAACTGCTCGCCTATTTCGGTTTGGAAGCAGCCTCGCATCATCCGAGCCGCAGCCTTCCCTATGGTGATCAGCGCCGTCTGGAAATCGTTCGCGCACTCGCCACCAAACCACGCCTTCTCCTCCTCGACGAACCAGCTGCCGGGATGAATCCCACCGAGAAAGAGGAGCTCAAACGGCTGATCGGCCAGATCCGTTCGGAATTCGGCACGGCCATCTTGCTCGTCGAACACGACATGAAGGTGGTCATGGGGATCTGCGAACGCCTCGTAGTTCTGGATCAGGGACACGTTCTCTCCCGTGGGACACCCGCCGAGGTACGCGCCGATCCCAAGGTGATAGCTGCCTATCTCGGAGAATCTCATCAGGAGCAAGCCACGGAGGAGGTCCGATGACAAGCGATCAGAAAACATCCCCCTTGCTGGAAATCCGCGATCTTGAGGTGCGCTACGGAGGCATCCGTGCCCTGCACGGTCTCTCACTCAACGTTCCTGAGGGAAGCATCGTCACCCTGATCGGTGCCAACGGAGCGGGTAAGTCCACAACGCTTCGCACCATCTCCGGGCTGGTGCAGCCTGCAGCGGGATCAATCCGCTTCGCAGGCAAGGAAATCGCGGGAAAACCGGCCCACTCCATCGTCGCCGAAGGGCTGGCCCATGTTCCCGAAGGACGGCTGATTTTCCCCGAATTGACGGTGAAGGAGAACCTGATGATGGGGGCGTACCTGCGCCGGGATCGCAAGGAGATCACGAACGATCTGGATTGGGTCGGGGAATTCTTTCCACGCCTCCGGGAGAGAATCTCACAGATCGCCGGCACACTGAGTGGCGGCGAGCAGCAGATGCTCGCCATCGGTCGAGCGCTGATGGGAAGACCCCGCTGCCTGATGCTCGACGAGCCCTCCCTCGGCATCGCCCCGTTGCTGGTCGAGACCATCTTCACCCGGCTTGTTGATCTGAACAGGGAACGCGGACTCACCCTTCTGCTCGTGGAACAGAATGCCTCCCTGGCACTGAAAGTGAGCGACTATGCCTATGTGCTGGAAACCGGTCACATCCATCTGGAAGGCCCCTCCTCGGAACTGAAAAATCGCCCAGAGATTCAGGCTGCTTATTTGGGACACTGATTGCGGCTAAAGGCCGCAGACTGTTAGCGGTTTAGGCTGAAGGCTGTTAGGTCAGAAGCCAATAGGTGGCAGCTTCGTCTTGCCCTTGACCCGTGAGGCTGGCTAGAACTAAGGGCTATGTCTTTTACTGCAACAGCTTTTCTGCTCCTCGATGCCACCGCCGCTCAGGCACCGAGCCCCATCGCCCAATTCGCGCCGCTGATCTTCATCGGTGTTATTTTCTACTTCCTGCTGATCCGACCACAGCAGAAGCAGCGCAAGGAGCAGCAGGCGCTCGTCGCCGCCCTGAAGACAGGTGACAAGGTGGTGACCAGCTCCGGCATCTATGGCCTGATCTCCAACGTCAAGGAGACGACGGTGACTCTGAAAATCGCCGACAATGTGAAAATCGAAATCGACAAGGCCGCCATCGCCTCGGTGATCTCCCGTTCCGGCGAAGTGACCGTCGAGACTCCGGCCTCTTAAGTTCCATCAGTACCCCTCCGCCTTCTTTTTTTGTTCTTTTAACTCCCCGCCGTCATGACGCCGATTCTCACTTTCTTCTTTGGTCTCCTACTTCTTGGACTTTTCGGCTGGTATTTTTCCACCGAGAGCGATGTTAAAAAACGCTGGCTCGGTCTGATCCTGACCTTGTTGATGCTCTTCTTCTGCGTCGATTCCGCCACGCCACCGGCCAAAAAGATCCGACTCGGTCTTGATCTCCAGGGTGGCACTTCCTTCCTGCTCCAGCTCGATCCTCAGAATGGCGAAAAGATCACCGCCGATATGCTTCAGCAGGCGGTCGAGGTCATCCGCAAGCGAGTGGACAAGTTCGGCGTGAGTGAGCCGGTCATTGCCCCGCAGGGGGAGGATCGCATTCTGGTCCAGATTCCCGGCCTGGATCCCGCTCAGATTCAAACGACCCGCGAACAGCTTCAGCAAGTGGCCAAGCTGGAATTTGCCGAAGTGCACCCCGATTCCGCCGCCTTGGTCGCTGCGATCGACAAGGGAGAGGCCATTCTTCCTCCGGGCTATGTGATCAAGGAGGAGAGCCAGAACCGTGACGGCAAGGATCTCACGGAGCGTCTGCTTGTTAAAAAGGAAGCTGACATGACAGGAGAGCATGTAACTCGGGCCAATGCGTTTTTCGATCAGCAGGGATACGGTGTTTCCCTGACCCTCGATGACGAGGGGGCCAAGCAATTTCTGGAACTCACCACACAGCTGGCCCCTCATGATGGACGCCTCGCCATTCTGCTGGATGGCAAAATTCAGAGTGCGCCTTCCGTGAAAAATCCGATCGCTGGCGGTCAGGCCCAGATCACCGGACGGTTCACCGAAAAGGAGGCCCGTGAGCTGGCCAGCGTGCTGGAAAATCCCCTGCGTGTCCCCGTCCAGATTCTGGAAACCCGGAGTGTCTCCCCGACTCTTGGAGCGGACTCCATCCACAGTGGCGTGGCCGCCTGCTTGAGCGGTCTTCTGCTGGTCACCATTTTCATGGTGATCTATTATCGTTTCGTCGGATTCATTGCCATTGTCGCCCTGCTGGTGAACTGCGTGATGATCGTCGGTGCGCTCGGCATGTTCCATAGCGTGCTCACGCTGCCCGGCATAGCGGGTCTTATTCTCAGTCTGGGGATCGCTGTGGATGCGAATGTGCTCATCTACGAGCGCCTCCGCGAGGAGCTCGCTGTAGGCAAGTCGCTCTGGCCCGCCGTGAAGGCCTCATACAGCAAGGCTTTCAGCGCCATTTTTGACGCCCACGTCACGCAGCTCCTGACCGCCGGCATTCTCTACTGGCTCGCCAGTGGTCCGGTCAAGGGGTTTGCCCTGACACTCACGATCGGCATCATCGCCTCGATGTTCTCGTCGTTGCTTGTCACCTACACCTGCTTCGAATGGGCCTTTGCCCTGAATGCGCTCAAGAAGATCTCGATGCTCAATCTAATCCGTTCGAAGGGCTTTAACTTCCTTGGCCATGCCAAGCCCTTCATCATCACTTCCGTGGTGCTGGTGATCTTGAGCATCGCCATCTTTGCCTCCCGTGGCAGCCGCAACTTTGATGCCGATTTCAAGGGGGGGGACCTTATTGTCTTCTCCTCGCAGACCAAACTTACGCCCGATCAGGTGCGTGACACGCTGGCAAACTCCGGCCTGCAAAACAGCGTCATTCAGGCCGAGCATGTCGGCAATCAGGACCTCATCAGTATCCGCACCGAGTATGGCAATGTGGAAAAGATCGAGGCCCGTCTCAATGAGGCCCTTCCCCAGGCCGGCTTGAAGTTTGAGCAGACCGAACACATCGGACCGCTTGTGGGCAAAGAACTTGCGAACAAGAGTGCTCTCGCCCTTGCCCTTGGTCTTCTTGGAATCTTCCTCTATGTGAGCCTGCGTTTCGAGGCCTCTTTCGCCTTTGGTTCGCTCCTTGCCCTGGCGCACGATCTCATTATCACGCTCGGCTTCTTTGCCCTCAGTGGTCGTGAGCTTTCGCTTATCATGGTTGCGGCGATCCTGGCCATCGCGGGTTATTCCATTAACGACAAGATCGTGGTCTTTGACCGTATTCGCAGTGGGCTGCGCGACCAAGGCAGCCGTTCCATTGCCCAGGTAATGAACGCCTCGATCAACGATACGCTTTCCCGCACCATTCTGACAGGGGGCACCGTGCTTCTGACCGTTCTGGCACTCTACTTCTTCGGGGGACCAGTACTGAACGACTTCGCCTTCTCCTTTGTCGTGGGTGTGATTGTCGGCACCTACTCCTCCATCTTCGTGGCCTCCCCGATCGTCCTTTGGTGCTCGAAATTAAGCGGCAGGAAAGCTGCCGCGGTCGCTGTTAATTAACACTCCCGAACCCACACCAGCCATCATGTCTCTCCTCATCCTTGGTTCCGTCGCCCTCGACACCGTCAAGACTCCCATTGAGGAGCATACAGATCAGCTTGGCGGCTCGGCGTCCTATGCCGCCGTGGCGGCGAGCTTCTTCTCCCCGGTCAATCTGGTCGGCATTGTCGGCGATGATTTTCCGGAGGAACATCTCGCCTTTTTCAAATCCCGCAACGTCGATCTTGAGGGACTCCAGATCGTGCCGGGCAAGACTTTCCGCTGGTCGGGTGAATACATGTGGGACATGAACCAGCGGGAAACCCGCTCGGTGGAACTGAATGTCTTCGAGAATTTCACACCCGACCTCCCAGAGTCCTACCGCTCGGCGCGTCTGGTGCTACTCGGTAATATCGCCCCAGCGCTTCAGCACCATGTGCTGGATCAGCTGATCCGGCCACATTTCGTCATCGCCGATACGATGGATCTCTGGATCAACATCGCAAAGGAGGAACTCCTCCGACTGATTGCGCGTGTCGATATGCTGATCCTCAATGACAGCGAGGCCCGCGAACTCACTGGCGAGACCAGCCTGATCAGGGCCGGTCGTCTCATCCGCGAAATGGGGCCCTCCTTTGTGGCGATCAAGAAGGGGGAACACGGCTGCCTGCTCTTCGGGGAAAACCAATTTTTCAGCTGCCCCGCCTACCCGCTCGAGGACATCCATGATCCAACGGGTGCCGGGGATTGCTTCGCCGGTGGGTTGGCCGGTTATCTGGCAAGCCGCCATCTGAGCGATGCCTCACTGACCGAGAAGAAGGAAATACCCTTCGATATCATGCGGATGGCCGTGGTGGAGGGAAGCGTGATCGCCAGTTTCAATGTCGAGTCCTTCAGCATGGATCGTCTCCGCACGGTGACTCCCGCTGAGAATGTCGAGCGTTTCGAGACATTCCGGACCCTGAGCCGTTTTGGAGCACTTTGATGGTTTGTTCATCGCAATACTTGTCGTGAGCTAAGTTTCTGCGCAATAAGAGGGGTGTGAACACCCCCGCCCACGAAAGCTTTCCCCCGAACGATTCCATCGCCTCGCCCAATTCTCTCGGCCCCGAGGATCTGTATCCGCTGATCGAGTGTCGGCACAGTGACCCCCATTACATCCTTGGAGTCAGACCAGGCCCCCAAGGAGGAAGCATTGCACGCGTCTATTATCCCGGCGCTGT
>Ga0302280_1001946_pt1 | contig 16406 bp, 9 predicted proteins | sample III_Fen_E1_1_FD_198771 | JGI IMG/M metagenome (GOLD analysis project Ga0302280, IMG submission 198771) | Peat permafrost microbial communities from Stordalen Mire near Abisko, Sweden - III_Fen_E1_1 | ecosystem: Environmental > Terrestrial > Soil > Wetlands > Permafrost | place: Sweden: Abisko... | reverse complement strand
AAAATTTTTCTCACACTGCGGCCCGCCCGTTCGTTGGACGATGAAGTGTTCATTTCTTCCGCCAAATTTGGGCAGGCTTGGAATTATCGGCTGGAACTGCCGGACGTGCTGCCGTGCCAGCGTTACGCGCGTTCGTTCGCCACGGTGCTGCTGCTGGAACTGGCCAATCGTTACAGTGTCGCCGGGACCGATCAAGCCGCGGAAATTCCGCCGTGGCTGGCTGCCGGTCTGGCGCAGCAGGCGCTCGCTGATGACGCGGCAAAAATCATTCTGTCCGCGCCCGCCAAAACCGTGGATGGCCTGGCGCAACTGCGGCTGACCAATTCGTTGCATAATTTTGATGCGTTGGCGGGCGCGCGCCGCACGCTGCAAAATTCCCCGGCGCTGACCTTCGAGCAATTGAGCTGGCCGGGCGATGAGCAGGTGAACGGCGCGGATGGCGGCGTTTATCTCGCCAGCTCGCAACTGTTCGTTCACGATTTGCTGGCCCTGCCGAACGGCGCGGCCAAATGCCGCGACCTGCTCGTGCGCCTGCCGGATTGCCGCAACTGGCAGACGGCGTTTCTCGCGGCGTTCCATGAAAATTTTCCGCGCGCGCTTGACGTGGAAAAATGGTGGTCCATCCGCGTCATCGCATTCGCCGCGCACAATCAGGGGCCGCGCTGGCCTTCGCCCGCGAGCCGCCAGCGGCTCACCGAACTTTTGGCGGTGCCGGTGGAATTTCGCAGCAGTTCCAATGCGCTGCCGTTGCATGTGGAAATTTCCCTGCAATCCGCCGTGCAAAATTTTGCCCCCGCGCCGCGCGAAACCATTTTGCGCACCAAGTTGCGCGACTTGCAACTGGCGGCGTTCCGGCTGGCCCCGCCGTTCGACGCGCTGGCCGCCGGCTATTGCGCCGCGCTCAGCGATTTTCTGGATCAAAGCAGAAATATTTCGCGCCGTTCGCCCGTCAGCAAACATCCGGTGGCCGTGCGCCACGCGTCCGACATCGCGCAGACGGTGCGGAAGCTGGATGAGTTGGACGCCCGCCGCCGCGCGGTGGAAGCGCAATTTGAGGCGCTGCCAAAAAGTTTGAATTCCGCCGGCCCGTGAGCGGTCAACTTGACAGGAAATAAATCGAAATTATAGTGCGCCATCGAACATGCAGACGGAAAATTCATCCACGGAACGGGGAGAACCGCCTTCGGGCAACCCTTGGCAGGCACTGAAAAATTTTTCCGCCGCCGGGCGCGGCTTCTGGCACGACGTGCCGGAACATGACTGGCAGGACTGGCGCTGGCAGATGAAAAATCGCATCACCAACGCCGAGCAGTTGCAGCGGTTGATGCCCACGCTCACGCCGGAAGAATTTGCCGGCGCAAAATTGGCGAACACCAAATTGGCACTCGGCATCACGCCGTATTTTTTCAACCTGATTGATCCGGCGAACGAAAATTGTCCGATCCGCCAGCAGGTCGTGCCGCGCATCGAGGAAACGCACACGGCATCGTGGGAAATGAGCGATCCGTGCGGCGAAGATTCACACTCGCCCGTCGCCGGTTTGGTGCATCGCTATCCCGACCGCGTGCTGTTTTTGGTGACGGACCGCTGCGCGAGTTATTGCCGTTATTGCACGCGTTCACGGCTCGTCAGCAACGCGAGCGGCTACGATTTTCATCCGGAATATGACAAGCAGATCGCCTACATCGCCGCGCATCCGGAAATCCGTGACGTGCTGTTGAGCGGCGGCGACCCGCTGCTGTTGAGCGACGAGAAGCTGGAAAATTTGTTGAGCCGCCTCCGCGCGATTCCACATGTCGAATTTCTCCGCATCGGCACGCGCATCCCGATTTTTCTCCCGCAACGCATCACGACCGACCTTTGCGCGATGCTGAAAAAATTTCATCCGCTGTTCATCAGCGTGCACACGAATCATCCGCGCGAACTCACGACCGAAGTGCGCGACGCGCTCGGCCGCCTCGCCGACGCCGGCATTCCGCTCGGCAACCAAAGTGTTTTGCTCAAGCACGTCAACGACGACGCCGACGTGATGAAGGCGCTCGTGCAAAAACTTTTGATGTGCCGCGTGAAACCTTATTACATTTATCAATGCGATCTGATTTCCGGCTCCGCGCATTTGCGCGCGAGCGTGCGGCAAGGTTTGGCGATCATGGAAAAATTGCGCGGCCACACGACCGGCTACGCGGTGCCGACGTATGTGATTGATGCGCCCGGCGGCGGCGGCAAGGTGCCGATCAATCCCGAATACGTTTTGTGCCGCAACGCCGGCCGCGTGCTGATCCGCAATTTCGAAGGAAAAATTTTCGAATATCCCGAAGCCGCCGACGGCACGCCACTGGCCAAACCGTCGAAAGAAATGATCGAATCGCAACTGGTTTGAGCGGACGTTCTCGCCGGGAAAACCAGTGGAGTTTGCTTGTCACTGGGAATCATCGTGGGTAAGTTTCCGACCAATTCAGAAACAAAGGAACAATTATGGCTGCAAATTACTCATGGAAATTTTTCCGCGCCGGCGGATTTAATCAAGTCGTCATCGGTTCGGGGGCGGACCTGATGAACTTGGATCAGCTGGATCAAAAACTCTGGGTCGCGCTCGCCTGCCCCACCACGGGCGTGGAATTTGACAAGGCAACGCTGGCGTTGATTGATACCGACAAAGACGGCCGTGTGCGCGCGCCGGAATTGATCGCGGCCGCGAAGTGGGCGGGCGGCCTGCTGAAAAATCCCGACGATTTGCTAAAGGGCAGTCCCACCCTCAAGCCGGGAGCCATCAATGAAGCGGTGCCGGAAGGGAAATTGATCGCCAATTTCGCGCGTCAGGTTTTGGGCAAAGCCGATACCGACGAAGTCACGTTTGACGAGGCCGCGGCGGCAGCGCAGACCTTCGCTGCCAAACCGTTCAATGGCGATGGCATAATTCCTGCCGATTCAACCAGCGACGATGCGACTAAGGCAGTCGTCGCGGACATCATCAATTGTCTCGGCGCGGACACTGATGCCAGCGGCAAGCCCGGCATCAGCCAGGCCAAGGTGGATCAGTTTTTTGCCGATGCCGCCGCTTTTTCCGCTTGGTGGAAAAAAGCGGAAGCCGACGCGTCAGTGCTGCCGCTGGGTTTGAACACCGAAGCCGCGGCGGCTGCGGTCAAAGCCGTCAAAACGAAAGTGGAAGATTATTTTGCGCGCGGCCGCCTCGCCGCGTTTGATCCGCGCGCGGTCAATGCGCTGAACCGCGATGAAAAAGAATATGCGGCCTTGAGCGCGAAAGACCTCACCAGCAATCACGCCGACATCGCCAGCCTGCCGCTCGCGCAAGTCGGCGCGACGACGCCACTGCCGCTGACGCAAGGCATCAATCCCGCCTGGGCCGGCGCGATCGCCGCGCTGCAAACGAATGCGATCACGCCGCTGCTCGGCGCAAAAACCGTTTTGACGGAAGCGGATTGGAACGCGCTGGTCGGCAAGCTGGCGGCTTTCGATGCGTGGAACGCCGGCAAGACCGGCGGCTCGGTGGAAAAAATCGGACTCGCGCGGGCGCGGGAAATTCTTGGGACCAAGGTCCAGGAAACGTTGACGGCGCTGATCGCCAAGGACATGGCCGAGCAAGGCAATTCCGTGGCTGTCATCGGCCTGCACCGGCTGATTCATTATCATCGCGATCTCGCGAAGCTCGCGCGCAACTTTGTGAACTTCGCCGATTTTTACGGCCGCAAAGACAAGGCCATATTTCAGGCCGGCACGCTTTATCTGGATCAGCGCAGCTGTGATCTGTGCCTCACGGTGGATGACGCGGGGCGGCACGCCGCAATGGCGGGCATGGCCGGCACTTACCTCGCCTACTGCGATTGCGCGCGCAAAGGCACCGGCGAAAAATTGTCCATCGTCGCCGCGTTCACCGGCGGCGATTCCGACAACCTCATCGTCGGCCGCAACGGAATTTTCTACGATCGCAAAGGCCTCGATTGGGACGCCACAATTACGAAGATTGTGGAAAATCCCATCAGCATCCGGCAGGCGTTCTGGGCACCGTATAAAAAACTGGTGCGCATGATTGAAGAACGGGCTGCCAAGCAGGCCGCCGATGCCGATGCCAGCGCCAACGCGCAATTGACCGCCGTGGCCAACGCGCCACTGACCGCCACCGCGCCCGCCGCCGCCGCGCCCGCCAAACCGGCGTTTGATCCGAGCGTCATTGCCCTGCTCAGCTTGGCGCTGGGCACATTGGCGGCCGCGTTCGCGGGGATTCTGGGTTTTCTCGGCAAGTTTGAAACATGGCAGGTGCCACTGGTGATCCTCGGCATCATGCTGGTGATTTCCGCGCCGTCCATGGCCATCGCGTGGCTGAAATTGCGCAAGCGCAATCTCGGTCCGATCCTTGATGCGAACGGTTGGGCCGTGAACGCCAAGGCCAAAATGAACGTGCCGTTCGGCGGCGCGCTCACGGGCGTGGCCGCGTTGCCGCCGGGCGCGACCTTCGGCGCAGCGGATGCCTACGCCGAGAAACCTTCACCGTGGCCCAAGCTCTTGTTGTTCGCATTCGTGCTTTGGTTCGTCTGGGCATTCTTGAATGACAGCCAAGGCCGGCTCTGGCGTTGGACCGATGGGAATGAAAGCCTCGCGCCGGTCCATAAGATCGCCACCGTGCCCGCAGTTCAAAAAGCTTTGGACGAAGCAGCTGGCAAGAAAAGCGATGCGGGACAAAACATCGCCGCCAGCCCAACGGGCGCTTCACCGGCAACCAATGCGCCGGCCGCAAAATAAATTTTTTTCACACCCAGCCCGGACGTTCGCGGCCGGGCTTTTTATTTTCCGCCGTTGTGACAAAATAGTTTGATGCCACGCGAAACTCTCGCCGCGAAAACAGCCCGGGCCGAAAAAATTTGCGCCGCGCTGCAACGGACGTATCCCGACGCCCATTGCGAATTAAATTTTTCCAATCCGCTGCAACTGCTCATCGCGACGATTCTGTCCGCGCAGTGCACCGACAAGCGCGTGAACATCGTCACCGCCGACCTGTTCAAAAAATATCGCAGCGCCAAAGATTTCGCGGACGCGCCGCTCGCGGAAATTGAAGCCGCGGTCAAGACCACCGGATTTTTTCGCAACAAGGCGAAGAACCTCAAGGCCTGTTGCGCGACGCTTGTGGAAAAATTCAGCGGCGAAGTGCCGCGCACGATGGAAGAGTTATTTGCGCTCGCCGGCGTCGGGCGCAAAACGGCGAATGTGGTTTTGGGAAACGCCTTTGGCATCAATGTCGGCGTGGTCGTGGACACGCATGTCACGCGGTTGGCCAACCGGCTGGGTTTGGCGAAGGGAACGGACGCGGTGAAATTGGAACTGGATTTGAACCGGCTCGTGCCGCAAAAGGATTGGACGCTGTTTAGCCACTGGCTCATCTGGCACGGGCGCCGCCGCTGCTCAGCGCGCTCGCCGGATTGCGCGAACTGCGAGATCAAAAACCTGTGCCCGCGGATCGGCGTTAAGAGTTTTAGCCACCGATGAACACCTCCGCAGCTTGCCGCGATTCACGCAGATAAATTTTCCATCCATGTTTCATCTGTGCAAACCTGTGGCTCAATGAATTGGTTGCTGCTCAACTCCGGCAAGTGCGATCCGGCGTTCAACATGGCGCTGGACGAGGCGTTGCTCGAAAATGCTTCGCGTTTGAATGCGCCGGTTTTGCGTTTTTATGGCTGGACGGCACCGGCGGCGACGTTTGGTTATTTTCAAAAAATTTCCGAGGTCGAACGCGCGACGCCGCTGCGTCCGCTCATCCGCCGGCCGACCGGCGGCGGCATTGTGCCGCATGATGCGGACTGGACTTACAGCGCGGTTTTTCCACCCGGCCATGAATGGCATTCGCTCAAAGCGGAAGAAAGTTACCGGCGCATCCACGACTGGCTGCGGCGGACATTTGCAGAAATGAACGTGGCGACCGAACTCGCACCGTGCTGCAAAAAATCGTTGCCCGGCCAATGTTTTGTCGGTCACGAAAAACACGATTTATTGTGGCACGGCAAAAAAATCGCGGGCGCGGCGCAGCGGCGGAACCAACTCGGGCTGTTGATCCAAGGCTCCGTGCAGCCGCCGCCGCTGGCATTGGCGCGCGAAGTTTTTGAAATCGCGATGGGCTTGGCGGCCGAAAAAACCTTCGGTGTGCAGTGGCTGCGTTTTGCGCCGGATGCCGGTCTGGGAGAGGGGACAGACAGACTTACCTTGAAAAAATACGGATCGGTGGAATATATTAGGCAGCGTTAATTGGGCTTGGGTCGTGCGAGTTCAGCCTGGGGGCGAGGTTTCATATGCAGCCAGGCGATTGTTGGTCCAAGTCCAGTGAATTTTGTCATCAGCCGCACGGTGTTGCTGCTGTCATCGTTATTTTTTTTAGCGCTGACAGCCCGAGCCGCCATTGACGTTTCCCTCCAAATGCAGCTGGGCAATCCGAGTGGGGCCACGGTCAACACCAATAATCACGATCATTATCTCATTCAACGCAGTGTGGAAGCGTTGGATTACAGCGACAATCTGGGCGAACCGGTGTGGGCGAGCTGGGATTTGACGGCGGCCGATGTGGGCACGAACGCGCGCTCGGCCAATTTTTTCACGGACACAAATCTGCCGCCGAATTTTTATCGCGTGACCGATGCGGATTACAACGGCGACAGCGCCGTGTTCATGAACCGCGGCCATCTTTGTCCGTCGGAAGACCGCACGGATACGCGGGCGGACAACGACGCGGTTTTTTTCATGTCCAACATCATGCCGCAAAATGGAACGAACAATTCCGGCGTGTGGGGAACTTTTGAGAGTTTCTGCCGGACGCAAACCAGTTCCAACGAAGTGCTCATCATCTGCGGGCCGAGCGGCTTTGGCACCAGTCGCATCCCGAGCGGCAAAGCCGTCATCGCAAATTACACTTGGAAGATCGCGGTGTTCGTGCCGACGAACAGCGGCACGGCGTCGAGCCGCATCACGGCCAGCACGCGGGTGATCGCGTTGAAAATACCCAACGCATTTTCCGTGACCAACCACTGGCAGAACTTTGTCACGTCCGCGAGCCAGATCGAGGTGGACACGGGCTTTGCTTTTTTCACCGCGCTGCCGTCCTCGGTGGCGGCCGCCTTGCGGGCAAAGGTGGATGGCCAGACAAATCCGCCGCCGGCCATTTTCAGTTTTTCACCGACGAATGGCGCGGCAAACACCAGCATCGTCATCAGCGGCACCAATTTTTCCACCGCGTCGGCAGTCGCGTTCAACGGCGTCAGCGCCGGCTTCACCATCAATTCAGCCACGCAGATCTCGGCCACTGTGCCGGCCAATGCCAGCAGCGGTTTCATCAGCGTCGCCACCTCCAGTGGCACAGCCGTCAGCACCAATATTTTCGCGGTCAATGGCAGCGCCAGCGTTTACAGCGGCATCCTCATCGGTTGGGACGTCAGTTCGTTGGCCGGGGGCAACGGCAATTATGGCCCGGGATTATTGCCGCCCAGCACGAATGCGCCGGGCCTGACGGCGTTCGGTCTGTTGCGCGGCAGCGGCATTGTCACGAACAACACCGTGGCGGCGGCGGCGGCGTGGGGCGGCCTTAATTTCACCAACGGCAGTTCGGCGCAGGCGATCACCGCCAACAAAAATATTACTTTCGGAGTGGCGGCCAACGCCGGCTATGCCGTTTCGTGCACGGCGGTGACGCAGTTCAACTACCGGCGCTCCAACAGCGGACCCATCAATGGCGTGTTGCAATATCAAATCGGTGCCGGCGCTTTTTTTGACATCACCAATCTGAATTATCCGGTCGTCACCAGCGGGGGCACGCCCGTTGGCACGATTGATCTCACCGCTTTTCCAGCGCTGCAAAATGTCGGGGCGGGAACGAATGTCACTTTTCGCATCGTGAATTTTCTCGGCACTGGTTCCAGCGGCAGTTGGTATGTCGCGGATGTGGCGGGTGATTCGGCCCTGGATCTCGCCGTCGCGGGCACGGTGAGCCAACTTGCCGCCGCGCCAAATGCACCGGCGGCGATGCCGGCGTTCACCCAGACTGTTTTCGCCGGCAACCAATTTCAATTCACGGTCACGGGCACGGCTGGATCGAATTATGTCGTGCAAGCGGCCACGAATCTGGCCGCGCCGAACTGGGTCGCGCTTGCGACGAATGCCGCGCCATTTCTGTTTGTTGAAACGAATACGGGCCGGTTCAGCCAGCGGTTTTATCGCGCGCTGGTCACGCCGTGACGGGCGTTGCGGTCGCGCAAAACTTGCGTTGCCGCCGGATATTGATACGTTACGCTCATCGGTTTTTAAAAGGGGAACCGAAAATTTTTCATGAAAACTCGTGCGATGCGTTTTGTTTTTGGCGGCCTGTTATTTTTGATCGGCGGAGCGTTGATGAATCCTGCGGTCCAGGCCCGGACGTTGCGCATCGCCGCCTACAACATTGAGGCGGATATTTCCGTGAACAATGTGCAACCGACGTTTACTAACAATGTGTCGTCGGCGGCGGCCGGACCGCCCCTGCCGGGATTGATCGCGCCCCCCACGGCCACGAACAATTTCGCGGCGGGCGGCGTCTTGGAAGGCATCGGCGAGGAAGTCGTGCAGGGCCACGCGCAGCCGGTGGACATTCTGGCGCTGGAAGAAACGACCAGCAATCCCATCACCGTCACGCCGATTGTGAACGCGCTGAACATTTTTTATGGCGTTCCGGGAATGTATTCCAACAGCACTTATCAGGGCACGGAGAGCGGCAGCAATCCCGGCAGCGGCAACGGTCCGAACGCGGTGGTTTACAACACCAAAACCGTCCAACTGCTTTCGTCTGTGCCGGTGGATCCGCCGGGCGGCCCGAGTCAGTTGGGCGGCGTCAGTTCGGGCTATTCGGGCGAATATCGCGAGGTGATGCGCTATCAATTTGCGCCCGCCGGCGTCGCGACGAACGCGGCCAACATTTTTTACATTTACGTCAGCCATTATAAATCCGGTTCGAGCAGCACGGCAAACAACGTCAATTCCCGCGAGGGCGAAGCCGTCATCGTGCGCAGCAACATGATGACGACGCTGCCGGTGGGGGCGCGGATTCTGCACGTCGGGGATTTCAACACCGGCGAGGCGAATGAGCTCATGTATGGCACGCTCACGGCGCCCGGCACGAACCAATTGATTGACCCGCTGAATCCGTTGCGCGACCTCACCACCAATTGGGACAACAGTTCGCCGGCTTCGTTGTTGCCGGCCAAAACCGATTCGGTCATCGCGCTCGAATACCGCGATGACTACCAAATGATGACGACCAATGTTTATTTTGGCACTTCCGGCGGACTTGCATTGATCGCGGGAACGTATCATTCCTTTGGCAATAATGGCACGACGGCCTATCTCGGCAGCGCGAATTCCGGCACGAACACTTCGTTGAATAACCGACTGGTGACCAATGGCCCGGCCTTCATCAGCGCCGCGCAACTTTACGTTGACCTCACGGGCGGAGCGGATCACCTGCCGGTCGTGGCCGACTACACGATTCCGCTGCCCGTGCCGGTCATTTCCAGTTTCAACCTCGCCGGCACGAACCTCGTTATGAACCTGGCCAACTGCGCCACCGGCGGCGTTTTCACGGTCCTGATGAGCACCAACCTCATCACGCCGCTCACCAATTGGACGGCGGTGGTCACGAATATTTCGCCCGGCAGCAGCTTCACGCTCACCGCCACCAACGCGGTCAACGCCGCCGCGCCGCAACAATTTTATTTGCTGCAGGAAAAGTGAGCCGGCGAAATTTCTGCGGCCTTGCCGAACAGCATTGTTTCCCGGCGCGGCAACGATTAACTTCCGCGCCACATGATCCGGCTCGTTTTGTTCGACATTGATGGCACGCTCGTCCTCACCGGCGGCGCGGGCACGGCGGCGTTCACGAAAACCTTCGCGAAACAATTCCACCTGCATCATGGCACGGAAAAAATGAAGTTCGCCGGCCGCACCGATGTCAGCCTCGTGCGCGAATTTTTCCGCCTCCATGACGTCGCCGCCACGCCGGAACATTTCCGCGAATTTTTCGAGCACTACGTTTTCTGGCTCCACCACATCCTCGAACAAAACGGCGGCGAGACGTGCCGCGGCGTGCGCGAATTCATCCGCGACTTGCAGGCGCTGCCGCAGCCGCCCGTGCTCGGCCTGCTCACCGGCAACGTCCAGATCGGCGCGGAGATCAAGCTGCGCCACTTCGGCCTGTGGGAACTTTTTCAGCTCGGCGGGTTTGCCGATGACCACGAGGATCGCGACCAAATCGCCGCCGCCGCGTTCCAACGCGCGCAGCGGGTGCTCGGGAAAAATTTGCGACCGCAGGAAGTGATCGTCCTTGGCGACACGCCGTTCGACGTGCGTTGCGGCAAATTCATCGGCGCGAAAACTTTGGCCGTCGCGACCGGCGGCGCGAAGTTCGCTGACTTGAAAAAATGTGATGCCGACTGGACGGTGGAAGACTTGACGCAGATCCGCGCCCGCGAAATCTGCGCTTAATGGCAAGCACAGCCGCCGCCGCAACCGCGAGCGCCACCGCTTTTCTGGCCGGAAGTTTTTTCACCTGCGCTCGCGGACGCGAAGGTGGAAAATTTTTTTGAAATTTTGCTGGAGCCGCAATGCGGACACTTCGCGCCTTTCCAATCGGCCGAGCGCACGAGGATTTCGCTGTCCTGCGCGCACTGCTCGCAATGAAATTCGTAGATCGGCATGGGCACAGAATAATCCCCGCCGCGGGATTTTCAAGTGTCGCGGCCGTGTCCCGTAAAATAGTTTTGAAATGGATTTGCCACGCGCGCGGTCGTTGCCCAAATTTGCCAGATGAAATTCCTCTGCCTGCCGGTCGGCCGGTGGCTCACGCTGGCCGCCGCTGTTTTCACCGTCCACCTCCGCGCCGCCGACTCGGACGCGGCCACCGCCGCTTCGCCGCGCGAACATCTGTCGCTCGACGCGAACTGGAAATTTCATCTTGGCGACGACTGGCCGGATGCGCTGCGGCTCGACAAGGCCGGTTCCAGCGGCGGGCCGGCGGCGGAAAAATTTAACGACAATTCCTGGCGCACGCTCGACCTGCCGCACGACTGGGCGGTTGAACTGCCGTTCGATAAAAATTCCGACGAAAGCCACGGCTTCAAACCCGTCGGGCCGGGCTTTCGAAAAAACAGCATTGGTTGGTATCGCCGCACGTTTGATTTGCCGGCCGCAGATGCCGGCAAGCGCATCTGGCTCACGTTCGACGGCGTGTTCCGTGACGCGACGGTCTGGGTGAACGGCTGGCTCGTGACGCGGCACGAGGGGGGTTATTATCCGTTCCGCGAAGACATCACGGACATCGCGCATTTCGGCGGCACGAATACCGTGACCGTGGAAGTGGACGCGACGAAATTCGAGGGCTGGTTTTACGAAGGCGCAGGCATTTACCGCCACGTCTGGCTGGACAAAACCGCGCCGGTGGCCATCGCGCCGGACGGGATTTTTGTTTCAAGCAGACCGCCGAATGGCTGCACGGTGGTTGAAATTCAGGCGCAAATCCAAAATACAAAAAATGTTGAGACCTATGAGGACAACAATGTCTACGTAAATTTTGAAATTATTGATCCTGGCGGAAAATCGGTTGGCGAATTCCGCCAGCGCATTGGCCAACCTGCGGGCAAAGATGCGTTTGGCAAGGATAATCTGGAACTGAAAGCCGGTTCGCAACAGCAAGTCAAAGCCTATTTTAATTTTTATCCTCCTAACAGCGCAATAAGGATGCCTTCCCCCACACCTAACAATGAGACCAAAGATGTTTTTGCTACAACCGAACTTTGGTCGCCCGAAACCCCAAAACTTTACAAGCTCATCACGACAGTTGAGATTATGGGCGGTGGAGGGCTCATGGGCAGTGGAGTGGTTGACCGCAAAGAAACCGAGTTCGGCATCCGCACGGTTGGCTTCGACAAGGACAAAGGATTTCTGCTGAACGGCCAGCCTTACGAACTCAAAGGCACCTGTAATCATCAGGACATGGCGGGCGTCGGCGCGGCGTTGCCGGATGCGCTGCAATATTTTCGCATCGCCAAGCTGAAGGAATTTGGCTGCAACGCGTATCGCACCTCGCACAATCCGCCCACGCCGGAATTGCTCGACGCGTGCGACCGCCTCGGCATGATCGTGATGGACGAAAACCGTTTGCTCGGCAGCGACAAGGAAAATTTGCAGAAGTGGGATGACGAGATTCGCCGCGATCGCAATCACGCGAGCGTCGGCATCTGGTCAATCGCGAACGAGGAATTTTCCGTGCAGGCCACGCCGCAGGGCGGCAATGTCGCGCGCACGATGCAGGATTATGTGCAGCGTCTCGACCCGACGCGGCCGGTCACTTACGCCGCGCCGCAGGGCGACACGTTCGACGGCATCAACGGCGTCATTCAAGTGCGCGGCTGGAATTATCACGTCGGCCGCGACATGGATAACTATCATCGCGAACATCCCGACCAACCGGAAGTGGGCACCGAGCAGGCCAGCACCGTCAGCACGCGCGGCATTTACGCGAACGACAAGGAACGCGGCTACGTCAGCGCCTACGACGATAATTTTCCGAGTTGGGCGAGCACCTCGGAAAAATGGTGGAGTTACTTTGCCGACCGCCCGTGGTTGAGCGGCGGTTTTGTGTGGACCGGTTTTGATTATCGTGGCGAGCCGACGCCGTATTCGTGGCCGTGCATCAATTCGCATTTCGGCATCCTCGACACCTGCGGTTTTCCCAAGGACAATTTTTATTATTACCAATCGTGGTGGACGACAAATATCGTGCTGCACTTGCTGCCGCACTGGAACTGGGCCGGCAAAGAAGGTCAGGAAATCCGGGTGGACGCGTTGAGCAATTGCAAACAAGTCGAGCTGTTTTTGAACGGCGCGTCGCTCGGCAAGCAAGCGATGAAGCCGAATTCAAAACTTTCGTGGCAGGTGAAATATGCGCCGGGGACGTTGAGCGCAAAAGGATTTGATGCCGTTGGCAACGTGATCGCGGAACAAAAAGTGGAGACGACCGGCGACGCCGCGGCGGTGCAACTCACGCCCGACCGCGCGACGATCAAGGCCGATGGCGAGGACGTTTCGGTCATCACCGTTTCCGTGACGGATGCGCAAGGCCGCATCGTGCCGACGGCGGGAAATAAAATCAGTTTCAGCATTGAAGGCGGGGGGAAAATTCTCGGCGTGGGCAACGGCGATCCGAGCTGCCACGAGCCGGACACTTACATCGCGCAACTGCCGATCAAGGCGATCGCGGTGAACAACTGGCATTGGAAACTCGGCAAGGTCCCGGCGAAAGGTTCGCTCGTGCCGGAATACGCGCCGGACTTTGACGATGCTGGCTGGAACACGATCAAGCCCAAGACGGATGGCGACACGGGCGATCAGGTTTTGCACGAAGGCGAGTCGGCCATTTTCCGCGCGCACGTCACGCTTACGGACGAAGACTTGAACAATCCCGGCGTGCAAGTGCGCTTCGGCGGGATTGATGACCACGGCTGGATTATTGTGAACAACCAGCGCGTCGGCGAATCCACCGACTGGACGGCGCAGCCGGTTTTCAACATCAAAAAAGCGTTGCACGCAGGCGATAATGTTATTGCTGTGGGCGTGTTGAACGAGTCAGGCATGGGCGGGCTGAATCCCGATGTGACCGTGGAACTCGTCGGCAAGCCCGTGGCCAATGCGTGGTCGCGCAGCGTGTTCAACGGCCTCGCACAAGTCCTGGTGCAAGCCACGAAAGACGCGGGCGAAATCAAACTGACCGCGAGCGCGGATGGTTTGACGCCGGTGACTACCAGCATCATCACGGAGCCGGCGACGCCGCGACCGAGCGTGCCGTAAAATTACGAACGCGGAAAAAAATTTGGTTTAAGCCGCCGCAGAATTTGCCGATGGCATGACGCAGCCCCTGTGGCGGAACTGCGTATGATTGACGTCAATAGTAATTGTTCGCGCGTAGACTCGGTGAAGGCGATGGCCGCCCAACTGCGTATGCAGGCCGTGCAATTGCCGCACACGGTTCCCGAGAGTCCCGCATATCGCAAAGTTCAGGGCCAGCTCGATGCGCTGGATACCGAGGTGAAAAAAGGCGATGCGCGCCAGGCCGAAACCGCTTTGGCCAGCGCGAAAAGCGTTTTGAACTCGGTTGAGTCGCAGCCGGAGACGCGCCGGCTGGATGCCTACGCTTGAAATTTCGCTTGAGCAATATGGATTCTGGCAGAAAATCAAGAATGCTCGTCCGCTTTGCCTTGTTCGCCGTTTTTTTCTTTCTGAATTTTAGTCCAGCCGGTCGCGCGGCAGAAACGACTTCGCCGCTCACGCTGTTTTACACGAACGCCGCCGTGAAATGGACGGAAGCGCTGCCGGTTGGCAACGGGCGTTTGGGCGCGATGATTTTTGGTGGTGCGCAACGCGAGCATCTCCAATTAAATGAAGCCACGCTCTGGGCCGGCGGGCCTTACGATCCCAATAATACCAACGCGCTCGCCGCGCTGCCGGAAGCGCGCAAACTGGTGTTCGCGGGCAAATATGACGACGCGGCAAAATTGATCGGCGACAAAATGATGGCGACGCCGTTGCGCGAAATGCCTTACGAAACGCTCGGCGATTTGTTCCTGGATTTTCCGACGAATGCGGTCGTGGAAAATTATCGGCGCGATCTCGATCTCGACACGGCGGTCGCCAGCGTGAGCTTCACCAGCGGCGGCGTGCATTACCGTCGAGAGATTTTTTCCAGCGCGGTGGACCAAGTCATCGTGATTCGGCTGACCGCCGACAAGCCGGGACAAATTTCCTTCACCGCTGGCGTGGCTACGCCGCAAAAAGCGGGCGTGACGGTTGAACTCAATTCCCGTGCAGCCATCTTTGGCGAAACGAACGCCGCGACGCTGGTGATGAACGGCGTCAACGGCTCGGCGCGCGGCATTGCGGGCGCGCTGAAATTCCAGGCGCGCGTCCGGGTGTTGGCCAGCGGCGGCAATGTTTTTTCGGTGGCAGCGCGTCCACTGACAATGTCCGAGGGTGGATTTGTTCCGGGTGCCCTGCCTTACGCGGAGTCCAGTTCAATTTCCGTCGCGCGCGCCAACGAGGTCACAATTTTTATCGCGGCGGCCACGAGTTATAAAAATTATCACGATGTCAGCGGCAATCCTGAAAAAACAACTGGCCAACAAATTGCCGACGCCACAATTCGACCGTATGAAAAACTGCTCCACACGCACGTCGCCGACTATCAAAAATTATTCCGGCGCGTGGAATTGAACCTCGGCGAATCGGCCGCAATGCAGCTGCCGACGGATGTGCGCATCGCGCACTTTGCCGAGGGCAACGATCCGCAACTGGCGGCGCTGTATTTTCAATTTGCGCGGTATCTTTTGATCAGCTGCTCCCGTCCCGGCGGCCAGCCCGCGACCTTGCAAGGTTTGTGGAACGATTCCATGACGCCGCCGTGGGACAGCAAATACACCATCAACATCAACACCGAGATGAATTACTGGCCCGCCGAACCCGCCAACCTCGGCGAATGTGTCGAGCCGCTCACGCAAATGGTTTTGGAGATGAGTGCGACCGGCGCGCGCACGGCGAAAATCCAATACGGCGCGCGCGGCTGGGTGGCGCATCACAACACCGATTTGTGGCGGGCGACGGCACCGGTGGACGGACCGACGTGGGGCATGTGGCCAATGGGCGGCGCGTGGCTCCTGCAAAATTTGTGGGAACATTATCTTTTCACCGGCGACAAAAATTATCTGCAGAAAATTTATCCGGCGCTCAAAGGCGCCTCGCAATTTTTTCTGGATACGCTCGTCGAGGAACCGGTGAATCACTGGCTCGTGACGTGTCCGTCGCTCTCGCCGGAGAACAACAATCCCGCCGCCGAGAAAACCAGCATCACGGCCGGGCCGACGATGGACATGGAAATTTTGCGCGACCTGTTTTCCAACTGCATTCACGCCTCGGAAATTCTGGATGTGGATGAAAGTTTCCGCAAAGAAGTCGCCGCCGCCCGCGCGCGGCTCGCGCCGCTGCAAATCGGTTCGTCCGGCCAGCTTCAGGAATGGCTGCAGGACCTGGACATGCAGTCGCATGACCTGCACCACCGTCACGTCTCGCATCTTTACGGACTGTTTCCGAGCGCGCAGATTGATGTGAACATCACGCCCGAACTCGCCGCCGCCGCGAAAAAATCCCTGGAAATTCGCGGCGACCAGGCGACCGGCTGGGCCACCGCGTGGCGCATCAATTTGTGGGCGCGGCTGCACGATGGCGATCACGCCTTCGGCATTTTGGAATTTCTGCTGAGTCCGGCGCGCACGTTTCCCGATCTGTTTGATGCGCATCCGCCATTTCAGATTGACGGCAACTTTGGCGGCGCTTCA